>VFQM010000590.1_pt1 | contig 39235 bp, 39 predicted proteins | sample 3512391 | NCBI WGS metagenome assembly VFQM01 (sample SAMN10412369, study PRJNA504923) | tailings metagenome | isolation source: Replicate 1 from Balatoc abandoned mine | place: Philippines
CGCGCTGGCCCGTTCGAACAGGCCGCGCAGGGTTTCGGACTTGTCCTGCGGGGCTCCCGTGCCCAGCATGCTGCTGGCGCGGGCATTGCAATAGGTGATGGAACCGTTGTGGTCGAAGGCGATGATGCCGTTGATCGAGTCGCCTGCCGCCAGCGCGTGAATGCGATTGAGCAAGGCCAGCGCACGGGCTTTCTCGGCGGCCTCCCGTTCCAGCAGGAGGGCGCGCCGGGTCAGGATGTGCGCCAGCCAGGCAACGGCGAAATAGCTGAGCGAGAGCAGACCGGTCTGCAGGTATTCCTGCGGCTGCGCCTGCTCGTTCAGCACGCGCAAGGTATGCATGCCGAGCATGGCGATGGTGGCCATGGAGGCATACATCAGCGCGAGCCGTCCCTGGCCGACCAGTCCCGCCGAAGCCAGCGAGGCCAGCAGCAGCAGGCCCAGGCCGCTCGACACGCCGCCGCTGGCGTTGGCCATCGCGGTCACCAGCACGATGTCGGTGAAAATGTGCAGCGAAAGCTGCACCGGGAAGGATGGCCAGCGCGCGCGTATGCCGATGATGAACAGCGCCGACGAAACCAGATAGGCGAAGGCGGCAATGCGGAAGAACACCGGGTTTTCCGCGCCGAGCGGCCAGTCGCGGGCGACGAACAGGGATACGATGGCCAGGATTGCGGCAACGATCAGCCGGTAGAGGTTGAAGTAGTCGAGCGAACGCCAGTGCGACGAATGGAATCCCGGCTGGCCGTCGCGTGACGGCGGGCTTACTTCTGGCCCAGGCGCTGGTGTTCCTGTGTACAGAAGAACTCTCCCCGCGAAAAAACCGCCTCGGAACGCGGCGTGTTGACGCCGCAGTGGGCGCATTTCACCATGTCCTCGGAGCCGCGTTCCGCGGGCGCGGCATTGCCGGGCTGGTTGAGCTTGCGCTGGTAGCTCTTGATCAGCAGATAGACGACGAGGCCAAGGCCGATGAGAAGGAGAAGCTTGCCCAAGATGGTTTTGTTCCTGATTTATGCGGGCTCGGCGCCCCGGTGCAAAACCCAATAGTACACAAGCCGCGCTGGCCGCCGCTAGTCAAATCGCTGCCTGCGCCGCATCTTCGGCCAGCCGGTTGAGGGCGGTCGCCGCCGCCAGCATGCCGAAGGTCGAGGTGACGCAGGCCGAGGAGCCGAAGCCGGCGCAGTTGAGGCCCTGGATGTGGGCGTCAGCCGGCTTTTCGAAACATGCGCCGCCTTCGGCCGCGGGGTAGGCGAGCGGCTCGAGCGAATATACGCAGTCGACGCCGAACTTCTTCTTTGGATCGCGCGGAAAGCCGTAATCCCGGCGCAGCCGCGTGCGCACCTTGGCGAGCAGGGGATCCTGGCTGGTGCGCGCGAGATCGTCGATTTTCACCTGGGCGGGATCGCGCTGGCCGCCGGCGCCGCCGACGCACACCAGCCTGATCTTGCTGCGCCGGCAGTGTGCGATGAGCGCAGCTTTCGCGCGCGCGCTGTCGATGGCATCGACCACGTAATCGAAGCCACTGCCGATCAGCGCGTCGAGATTTTCTTCGCCGAGGAATTCCTCCACGCCGTGCACCCGGCAGCGCGGGTTGATGGCAAGAATGCGTTCGCGCATGGCCTGTGTCTTGGCCTTGCCTTCCTCGCCGGTCAGGGCGTGCAGCTGGCGGTTGATGTTCGATTCGGCGATGTGGTCGGGATCGATCAGGGTGAGCGCGCCTACCGCGCTGCGCGCCAGCGCTTCCGCCACCCAGGAGCCGACGCCGCCGATGCCGATGATGCAGACGTGCGCCTGCTGGAAGCGCTCGAAAGCCGTCGGCCCGTACAGGCGACGCACGCCGCCGAAGCGGCGTTCGAAATCGATGGCGTGCTCAGAAGTGAATAGTTCGGTCACTTGTCTGGTGCGCTGTTGGAGTGAGGATGGCGCGAATGATGGTTTGTCTCCCGATTTATTGGAAGTTCGGTTCCTGCTCGCCTGTTACCGGGATTCTAATGTGTGGGGGCCGTAGGTAGGAAAACAGGCAAAAAAAACCCGTAGCAGCGCTACGGGTTTTTCATGGCGGTTAAGTCAGGAAAACAGTGTTCCCTGCTTTCGTCAGAACATCGGCAAGGCAGACAAACCGTGTCCTGGCACAGGGTTCAGGCTGGCGCCGTCGCGGTCTTGCTGGCGAAGCGTGCCTTTGCCGAAGTTGAGCTTGACGCCGACCATGATGCGATCCTCGTCAACATCATTGCTTCCGCCGGGGGTTTCCACTTCAGAATTGGTCCGCGAATACTTGGCGAACATGCTCAAGGGGCTGCTGTTCAGGCGGTATTCCGTGCCGATGCCAAACTGGTTGACTTCGAAGTCAATGCCTTCGATGTCAACTTTGTCGTAAAGGTAGTTTGCATCCAGGCGCCAGTTGTCGTTCATGAAGTAACGCGCATGAAGGCCGGCAAACGTGCCGGTGTCTTCGACCGTGCCGGACGCAAAGCCCATCTTGTGCTGGCCCAACTGGCCGCCCACGGTCAGATTGCCGAAGAAACCCTGGCCTTCAATGCCATAGAAGTGCTGGTTGTCCATGGAGGCATCCAGGCCGGCGTCGACAGAGGGGTCGATGCCGCTTTCATAATCGAAAGAGCGGTGCTGGTAGAACGCGCCGGCCTGCCAGCCGCTGGTGCGGTAGTAAAGATGGCCGGCGATGTCATAGGTGGAGGCATAGTCGAACACATCGCCCAGATATTGACGGCTGTAGACGTTGTCCAGCTGGAAGCCGATGCCGCTCTTGTCGGTGTAGGCAACCGAGGCGCGCAGTTCGGCATTCATGTCATCCAATTCGTCTTCGGAGAACTGGGAGTAGCCAACGCCACCGGACAGGAACATGTCGAACCCGCCGGTTTGCTGGTCAGCTGCCAGTGCCAGGGGAGCAGCGGCAACCAATGCGGCTGCCAGGATTGTCTTCTTGAAGGGGGTCATGCTTTTTTCTCCTTGATGATTCATTGAGGCCAAACTTGCGACAGATTATAGAGGATTCATATTTGCCGCCCGGCGAGCTGCTTCATTGATGTGGATTTTTGATGGGGTGGTTTGTTGTGGCAAAACCACACTGGGCGTGTCGTGGGGAATATAAGCATTGGCAGATGTATGGCCTTCCAGCACAAAAGCGTCTGGTGACTAAGGCGCCCCGCCGGTTTCCCCAAGCAGCCATGACAAATAGTCCGGCAATCTGTCTTCGATAAAGGCTGCGCTGAAGGTGCCATGGGCTGCCGAGTCGACCCACTCGCGCGGGGTGTCGAAACCGCTGGCCTCGTAATCCTTCAGTATTTTCTGGTCGGTGGGGTCGGTCCTCGACAGGATGGAAAGAATGCGGTCGTATGGATAGTTCTTTACGAGGCGGCCGAGCGAACGCTCCTTGGCCATCTGGGGGTTGGCAGAAATCGTGGCGCCCGAAAAGTTGAGCACGCGTTCGAGTCCGAGGGGGGCGGCATACCGGCAGGCTGTATAGCCCCCCAGCGAGGTGCCCAGTCCGTACAACAGATCGAAACCCAGGTCGGAAGCCACTTTCCTGATCAGCCCGGCGCTGTATTCGATGCCTCGTCCGAGGAAACCCGCACTGGGATCGAATTGGGGGCGATTGCCCACATACATCAGGCCGATGCCGAGCCTGGCGAGTACGTAATGCGCAATCGGGCGCGGCATGTTGAAGGTGTTCTTTTTCGTGGCGAAGCACACCAGCAGGCGGCGTGGTTGTTCCGTGGCGGGAGGAACCCAGACATACAATTCGGGGTTGATGAGATGGAACAAAAGCTCGCTGCGTGGCGGAAGTGAAAAATCGACCCTGGGCAGAAGCTCTCGGTATTGCGGGGTCAAGGCATTGTCGAAGCTGGCCGCGTGGCGCTGCATCATGCGGATGTATTGCCCGGGCGCCAGTCCCAGCAGCAGGAACGCCGCTTTTTGCAGGGCAGGGCGCTCGACCGCACGCCCTGCATCAAGCGCCGCGAAAAGCGCATGGATTTCGCGCGCCTCGTTCGAAGCCGTCTTGCCCTGTTGCGGCCTGCGGCCCCAGAGATCGAAATAGGTTTTCAGGCCGTTGAAGCCTTGCCGGAGACGCCAGATATTCACATCGCCGCTCGGCTGCATGCAGCCGGACTCGGCGATTCGATAGTAAAGCAGCCCCCCATGGGGCTGGATGCCGATTAGGTGATGGCCTGCCTGCATGCTGAAATCCTTTGCGCCGTTTGGATCAGGTCGCGGATCTCAGGAGATTCTCGACCAGGTCCGACAGTGTGGTTTCTGCCCCGAGTTCATTCACCTCCAGGCTGAGCTGGTAGGTGCCGTCCATCTCGATGGCGAGTTCAAGCAGTTCCAGGGAATCGATGCCCAGTTGCGCCAGCGTCTTGCCGGCGGCCTCTTCGGCCGGCATGTCCAGTTTGCAGTTGTCCAGGATGAATTGCAGCAATGCTTGCCGGTCGGGGAGGGTCGAGGAGATGTCGTTCATTTTTTTTCCAGGGGCAGCAAGACAAAATCCCGCACCAGGCGGATGCCGTTGACGTCCATCTGCAGCCTTTTGCCAGCCCTTGCCCAGTGATTGAGGAAAGCTTCCGTAATTTTCAGCGAAATCCTGCGTCCTGCACAGGTGTGCGGCCCATCGCCGAACGCAATAGACTTGCCTGGGGCGTTGCTGCCCGGCTGCCTGTCGGCGTGGAGATGAACCAAAAACGGGCAGATGTGCAGATGCTGACCGCGGCTGATCTTCAGGTTTCCAATTGTCGAGTCATTGAGGGCCTCCCGTCCCAGCAGGCTGACAGGAGCTGATACACGCATCAGTGATTCGCCATTCCATGCCTCGGCGCTCGCCGGCGGATTCATCAAACCATAAACCAGCGCGCTGGCAAGGGGCTGTTGCCCGGCGACGGCGATCGATGCCAGGGCCCAGGCATCTTCGGGATGCTTCCCCATGGCGGCAAGATTTTTCCCCATCACCGAAACCAGCATGTTCAGTCTGGCGTCGTAATCCCGCATGTGGCTCCGGCGCGGAAGAAAATAGAAAAGCTCGCCAGGCAGTTGCGGCAGTTCCATTGCCGTGCAGCCGACGTCACGTGCAAGCATTTCACGGAATGCCTTTTCTATGTAGGCCGATGCCAGCCAGGTCGGCTTGATCGCCTGGTCCTGCGGCAGGGACGCGAAGAAGTCCTCGGCAAAGGCGTCCAGCCAGGCATCCAGTCCGGACTCGATGCGGCGGTATGGCTGGACGAGCGCCTTGCGCGCCTGGCGATGGGCTTCGCCATGAAGGAAAAGGGGGGCCACATCGAAAAAGGTTTCCAGTGAAGTGAATTCCGACGGCGGCGCCTGGAGGAGGATTTTCCAGTAAGCGTAGATGTTGTAGGTTGCGAATTCCTCCGATCGCAAAATTGCATTCGCAAGCGTCTCGCCATACACAAGAATCGTCGGGGTGGGTCCGTTGTCGAGGGCAATCCATTCCTGCCCCATGTCAAGGCGTGAGGGGTCATTGAGGATGTTGCGGAGCAGCAGGGTGGCGGAACTCATCTTGCGGACCGGTAACCGGGAGTCAGGCTGCGCACGATTGCGGAGCCAATCCGATGTGGCGTCTGAACTGCTCGATGAGCGGGTCGGCTCCCTGGCTTTGCCTCGACAACTGTGGCGGTGGAATGTCCTCTGCCTTGCTGTCCATGCCCAGCAATTCGAGCAGCTTGACGCTCTCTGCCGCGTAGTCGCTGACGAAATTCTCGTAAATCGATTCAGCGAAGGGGATGTTGTTGGCGCGCAGGAAACTGCGCCAACCCTCTTCTTCCTTGATCAGGAAGGCCAGCAACTCGGCGATCCGGACCGGGTTGAAATCGACTTCCCGTTTTTTAACGGAATTGCCGACATCGACGTGGTTCACGTCCTTCGAGGTCCACATCTGGGAAGCGATGGCACGGTACAGGGACACGGCCTGGGCGATCTTGTCACGGCGCACCAGCAGTATGTGCCGATCGTACGAACCGAGCTGCTCCACGGCCTCCCTTTCGCGTCCGCGCCAGGTGCGGCGCATCTGGTGGTAGTGAAGCTTGATGCCGAAAATGCCATTGGGCGAGGTTCTGCGAGCTTCCCAGCCGGCCAGGTAGCTGCCGACGTCGAAGTTGTCGGGAGGTCCGGGGTTTGTTCGCATGAATACCTTGATCCACTGGTCGTTGAGGTATTCCAGCGGATCCCCGGCCCTGCCGGTCGCATGCAGCATGCTCGCGATCAGGGTCGACCCGCTTCGCGGCGACGAGCACAGCACGTATCTGAAATCGGCCCCTTGCGGGCGAAGAGCGAAATCCCTGCCTGGCGAAAAATAATCTTCGATCTGTTTGCTGTTGGGGGTGTACGCGGAGGTAAACAAATTGCCGCCTCGGAAGTGATTGGGTCGGAATTCGGAATGATGTCGGGGTGCATGGTCATCGGGGCCATGCGGCAGACTTGTCCGCCGCGCCGCGAGTTTACCGCGTTACGAGGCGCTTGATCCATGTCGACGGCCGGCGATTGGCGTGAGGCTGGCCTGTCTTGCCAGGGTGAATGGCGTTGTGCTGGAAGGGCCTGGCTGGTTGGAAGCGCGTTTCCAATCGGGCTTTGCCAAGCGAGCGGCTGGCAACTGCGTGGATGGATAAATGCTGAATTGGTCGGGGTGAGAGGATTCGAACCTCCGGCCTCTACGTCCCGAACGTAGCGCTCTACCAGGCTAAGCTACACCCCGCGGTGTGATTTTTGTCGGTCAGAAACTTCTGTCGACTGCAAAGTCTGCCAATTGTATCAAAGCTGATTTGTGTTGGGTATCCGGCAATGCATCGAGTGCAGCCTTGGCGATGTCGATTTCCCGCATTGCCTGTTCCCGGGTGTACTGCAGGGCGCCGGTTTCCTCGATGGCCTGCAGCACGGTCTGGAAGTCCTCCAGGCCGCCGTGCTCGATGGCATGGCGGACGGCGGCGGCCTGCTCGGGACTGCCGTGTTTCATGGCATGCAGAAGCGGCAGGGTGGGCTTGCCCTCGGCGAGATCGTCACCGATGTTCTTGCCGGTTTCCGTGGAGTTGCCCGAATAATCGAGCACGTCGTCGATCAGCTGGAATGCGGTGCCAAGATGCATGCCATACTGCGCCATGGCTTCTTCCTGCGCCGGGTTGCCGTTGCCGATGACGGCGCCCAGGCGGGCGGCAGCTTCGAACAGCTTGGCGGTCTTGTAGCGGATGACCCTGAGGTAATCCTCTTCGCCGATGCCGGCGTCATGGCAGTTGAGCAGCTGCAGCACCTCGCCCTCGGCGATGACGTTGGTGGCGTCGGACAGGATCCGCATGACGCGCATGTTGTCCACCGACACCATCATCTGGAAGGCGCGCGAATAGAGGAAATCGCCCACCAGCACGCTGGCGGCGTTGCCGAACAGTGCATTGGCGGTTTCCTTGCCGCGACGCAGGTCGGATTCGTCGACTACGTCGTCGTGCAGCAGGGTGGCGGTGTGGATGAATTCGACCACGGCCGCCAGTTCGTGATGCGCCTGACCACGGTAGCCGAAGCAGCCCGAGGACAGGATCACCAGCACCGGGCGCAGGCGCTTGCCGCCGCTGTTGATGATGTATTCGGAGACCTGGCGTACCAGCACCACTTCCGAGTGCAGGCGGGCGCGGATCACCGCGTCCACCGCTTTCATGTCGTCGGCAAGGAAGGTTTGCAGGGCTTCGAAGGACACTTCTGGGTCGGTGCTGTGCTGGAAAAGGCCGCCATATTAACAGAACGGGGCGTTTTCCCGGCTTCCGGGCCGTCCAACAAAGCGTTTGACCTAAGTGCCGATTTTCACTACAATTTCGCGTTTTCCCAATAACCCTGTTGGAGACCACGATGTATGCGGTCATTAAAACCGGTGGCAAGCAGTATCGCGTAGCCTCGGGCGATAAGTTCAAAGTAGAGAAGCTGGAAGCCGATGTCGGCGCCGAGATCACCTTCGACCAGGTGCTGATGGTTGCCGACGGCGACAACGTCAAGGTTGGCGCGCCCGTTCTGTCCGGTGCGGCGGTCAAGGCGACCGTGGTTTCCCATGGTCGTGGCGACAAGGTGCGCATCTTCAAGATGAAGCGCCGCAAGCATTACCGCAAGACCCAGGGTCATCGCCAGCATTACACGGAAGTGCAGATTTCCGGCATTTCCGCCTAACAAGCAGGAGAGTTAGAACATGGCACACAAGAAAGCAGGCGGCAGTTCCCGCAACGGCCGCGACTCGGAATCCAAACGTCTGGGCGTCAAGCGCTACGGCGGCCAGGAAGTGCTGGCCGGCAACATCATCGTGCGCCAGCGCGGCACCGAATATCATCCCGGCGACAATGTCGGCATGGGCAAGGACCACACCCTGTTCGCCAAGGTGGACGGCGTGGTCAAGTTCACGGTCAAGGGCGCGATGAAGCGCCGTACCGTCAGCATCGAGCCGATCGCTGCCTAAGCTGGTCTGCGGCCCTGACAATAAAGCCCTGCTTCGGCAGGGCTTTGTTTATTCCAGCGGGCCTTTTGTTTAGACTGGATCGCCACGGGCCCTGCGGGCCTCGCGATGACGCCATTGCGAGGTGGCGCAGCCGCCGCGGCAAACCAGATTTGTCGATTTCTCTGTGTCTCTTTGGGTTGAATGAATGAAATTCGTCGATGAAGCCAAGATCAGCGTGCTGGCCGGCAAGGGCGGCGACGGCTCGGCCTCGTTCCGGCGCGAGAAGTTCATTCCCAAGGGTGGCCCGGACGGGGGCGACGGTGGCCATGGCGGCAGCGTCTACGCCGTGGCCGACCGCAACATCAACACGCTCATTGAGTTCAGGTACACCCGCATCTTCAAGGCCAGGAACGGCGAGCCCGGCCGTGGCGCGCAGTGCTACGGCAAGAGCGCGGACGACGTGCTGATCCGTGTCCCCGTGGGTACTGTCATCTCGGATGCCGAAACCGGCACGCCGCTGGCCGATCTTGACCGCGACGGTGTGCGTGCCCTGCTGGCGCGCGGCGGCAAGGGCGGGCTCGGCAACGTGCATTTCAAGTCCAGCGTCAATCGCGCGCCGCGCCAGTTCACGCATGGCGAGCCGGGCGAGGAACGCGAACTGCACCTGGAACTGAAAGTGCTGGCCGATGTGGGGCTCCTGGGCATGCCCAATGCCGGCAAGTCCACCTTCATCCGCGCGGTGTCGGCCGCGCGCCCCAAGGTGGCGGACTATCCCTTCACCACGCTGCATCCCAATCTCGGCGTGGTGCGCGCGGGCACCGACAAGAGCTTCGTCATCGCCGACATTCCCGGGCTGATCGAGGGCGCGGCCGAAGGCGCGGGCCTTGGCCACCAGTTCCTGCGCCACCTGGCGCGCACCCGCCTGCTGCTGCATTTGGTGGATATTTCGCCGAACTGGGAAGGCGCCGACCCGGTCAAGGATGCGCGCGCCATCGTCGAAGAACTGCGCAAGTACGACGAATCGCTCTACGACAAGCCGCGCTGGCTGGTGCTGAACAAGCTCGATCTTGTCCCGGTTGAGGACAGGGAAAAAATTGTGCAGGATTTCGTCCGCGACTACGGCTGGAACGGCCCGGTGTTCGTGATCTCCGCCATCAACGGCGAGGGCTGCCAGCCGCTGGTGCACGCCATCCAGGCCCATCTGGACGAAGCCCGGAAAGCCGCTGACAGCCAGAATCCGGACGAACCCGAGGCCGAGTTCGCCGAATAGGTTTTCGCCCTGCCCAGGCTGCCGAAAAAATAACGACGCGGGCCTTGTCGGCGCCGCATCAGCCCTTATCTGTTGAGCACCATGACACTCGAATATATCGAAGCAGCCAGGCTCTCGGAGATTCCCGAGTCGGGCATCCACAAACTGAAACTGAAGGGCGAGCCGCTCATCCTGACGCGCGTCAAGGGCGAGGTGTTCTGCTGCATCGACCGCTGCAGCCACGAGGACGTGCCGCTCTCGCTCGGCTGCATCAAGGGCGATCACATCAAGTGTTCCTACCACGGCAGTCATTTCTCGCTGCGCACCGGCGAGCCCACCGACGAGCCGGCGGATAGCCCGATCAGGGTATATCCGGTCAGGGTGGAAAACGATAAGGTCTACATTGGTTTTGAAAACTGAGCCCCTACAGCCATGAACACTGCCGCCGCACTTGAACCCCGCGCCCACATGCGTTCGGTCATCGCCCGCATCGCCACCGGCCCCGAGTATTCCAAGGACATTTCCGCCGAAGAGGCGCGCGACGCCATGCGCGCCATTCTCGACAACCACGCCGACCCGGTGCAGGCGGGCATATTCTTCATCGCCCTGCGCATGAAGCGCGAAACCGACGACGAAAACATCGGCGTGCTCGACGCCATCATGGAAGTGACGCAAAGCGCCACGGCCCAGGCTGATGAAGTCGCGGTGCTTGCCGATCCCTACGACGGCTACAACCGCAGCCTGACGGCGGCGCCCTTTCTGCCCGCGCTGCTGGCTGCCTGCGGCCTGCCCACGGTATCTCCCGGCGTGGAAAGCATGGGACCCAAGTACGGCGCCACGCACAGGCAGATCCTGCGTGCCGCCGGCATCAACGTCGACCTCACGCCGGCCGAGGCGGCCGCGCGCATGGGCGGCGCCGGCTGGGCCTATTGCGACCAGAGCCGCTTCGCGCCCAAGCTTCATGACCTGACCGGCCTGCGCACCACCATCATCAAGCGGCCGGTGCTGACCACGGTGGAAGTGCTGCTGGCGCCGGTGAAGGGTGCGAAGAAGACGCATTTCATCACCGGCTACGTGCACAAGCCTTACCCGCGCGTCTATGCGCTGCTCGCGCGCCACGCTGGCTTCGATGACAGTCTCATCATCCGCGGCACCGAAGGCGGCGTGATTCCCTCGCTGCGCCAGGATTCGCGGATGTTCGTGGTGCACGAGAGGGGCGCCGAGCAGCAGGTCGAGATCAGCCCCAAGGCGCTCGGCATCGAGCAGGAAGTGCGCGCGCCGCTGATTCCCGGCATGGATGAGGCGAGCGAACTTGAGGCGCATGTCGAGGCCTACGATGCCGCCAGGGTTTCAGCGCTGGCGGCCGAAGCCGGCCTCGCTGCGCTGGGCGGCCAGAAGGGTGCGAGCTACGACAGCCTAGTGCTGGGCGCGGCCATCATGCTGCACGGGCTGAAGAAGGCCGACAGCATCGCGGCAGGCGCCGACATGGCCAGGAAGGCGCTCGACAGCGGCGCGGCCAAGGCGAGGTTCTTCGCCTGATGCAGTTCATCGATCGGTTCCCGCTGTGGCTGCTGATTGCCTTGACGCTGTTCATGCTGGGGGCGCCCTTCGTGCCCGAACCGCACCTGCTTGAGAAAATGCGCATGCTGTCCGAAAGCACGCTGACTCGGCCGATCGACATTTTCGACGTGTTCTGGCATCTGCTGCCGGTGGCCCTGCTCGCGATCAAGCTGGCGAGAATGCAGCGCAAGCGATCCTAAGTGGTCAATCTGCGATAGATGTCCGCCACCTTGAGCGGCAGTTTCCTGACCTCGTCGATTTCCCCCCAGCTGACCTGGCTGCAGTAGGCCACCTCAGCCTGCCGGACGGACGTTCCACGGTGAAACCGCAAACCAGCCCTTCAGTTGCTGGCATTCCTGTGGACGGCTGATAAAGTAGCCTTGGGCTTGGTCACAGCCTATCGATGCAAGGAAGTCATACATTTCCTGGGTTTCGACGCCTTCAGCTACTACCTTGTGGCCGAAGTTGTGCCCAAACTCGATGATCGAACGAACGATCATTGCGTCGCGCTGGTCGCTCAGCATGCCGGAAACGAAGGATTTATCGATTTTTATTTCGTCAACAGGCAGACGCTTGATGCTGGCGAGGGATGTGTAACCGGTGCCGAAATCGTCGATGGAAAGCCTGATACCCATTTCCCTTAGCATGGCGAGCGTGTTTTCCGCGCCTGCGGGATCCAGCATGATGGCGCTTTCGGTAATTTCCAGCGTCAGGCTCGCAGGGTCGGCCGCCGCCGCTTTTAGCGCACGTTCGACGATTTCCGTGAGACGCGGGCTGTGCAGCGAGCGTGCTGACAGGTTTACGCTGACACCAAGATGAATGCCTTCAAGACGCGCAGCCATGCAGTGGCTGAGGGCGTCGTTCAGCACCCAGTTGGTGAGAGGCTCCATGAGCCCGGTACGCTCGGCTGTGGCGATGAAGTGGTCCGGCATGAGCAAACCTTGGCGTGGATGCTGCCAGCGCACCAGCGCCTCGGTGCCGACGATCTGCCCGTTTGACAACTCTACCTTCGGCTGGAAATGGAGCTGCAACTGGCCGTGCACGATGGCATCACGCAGTTCAGCCATGAGACCGAGGCGTTCCGGGCTATGGGAATCATATTCCCGGGTGTACAGGGCGTAGCCAGAGGCCATCTGCTTGGCGCGGTACATGGCGATGTCGGCACGCTGCAGCAGGGTGTCCGCACCGTCGGCATGCTCTGGAGTCAGTGCCACGCCGATGCTGGCTTCGACTGCGATCGGGATGCCGCCGATCATGAACGGCGCCTGCAGAAAGTCCTGGAGTTTCTTGATGACATGCCCCACATCATCTACCGTTCTCAGATGAGGCAGCAGGATGCCGAACTCGTCCCCGCCAAGGCATGCGACGACATCGGGCGAGAACAGGGCACCACGCAGGCGCAGTCCGACTTGCTGCAGCAGCTGATCGCCCAGGCTGTGTCCCAGCGTATCGTTGACTTCCCGGAAACGATCGAGGTTCATCAGCAGCAAGCCAACCGAATGCCTGCCGCGGACCGCATTTTCAATAGCTTCCGCAATCAACTCGCGAAAACGAACCCGGTTGGGAAGGTTGGTGACTGGATCCTGGTAGGCCAGACGGCGGATGGTTTCCTCGGCTTCTCGCCTTTCCTGGCGCACACGCGCTTCCCTCAGTTCGCGCTCCACCGCCGGGACCAGGCGCTTGAGATTGCCTTTCAGGATGTAGTCGTGCGCGCCCGATTTCATGGCGGTGACGGCGCGGTCCTCGCCGATGGTGCCGGAAACGATGATGAAGGGAATGTCGATGCCGGTGCTGCGCAGCAGGGACAACGCATCGAAGGCGTTGAAATGCGGCATGGTGAAATCGGAGAACACGATGTCCCAGCGGCGCGCCTTCAACTCGCTGCTCATGGCTGCCGGCGTTTCGACGCGGGCATGATCCATGGCGTAGCCGCCGCGCCGCAGTTCAAGCAGCAGCAACTCGGTATCGTCTTCGGAATCCTCGATAACGAGTGCGCGCAGCGGCTTGCTCATGTCGGCTCCCTGCGAGAGGGCGGAGTTTCATTCAATACAAGCCAGTACATGCCGAGCTGCTTGACAGCCTCCATGAACTGTCCGAAATCCACCGGCTTGCGGATATAGCTGTTGGCCCCCAAGCGGTATCCGTTTACGAGATCCTGCTCTTCCTTGGAAGAGGTCAGGATCACTACGCGCAGAAGCTGTGTGGACAGATTGGCTCGAATTTCCCTGAGTACGTCGAGTCCGTCCATCTTGGGCAGTTTGAGGTCGAGCAGAACCAGTGCCGGTTGGCTTTCCGGATCGCGCGCGGCGTGGGCATTGCGGCAAAGGAGGTAGTCGAGCGCTTCGACGCCGTCGCGCGCCACCACCACCTCATTCATGATGTTGTTCTTGCTTAGCGCGCGCAGGGTTAGCGCTTCATCGTCCGGGTTATCTTCGACCAGCAGGATGATTTTGTTTTTCATGTCGTCTCCTCAAGCATCGGCGCCAAATGGCAGCGTGAAATAAAAGGCGGCACCCTGCCCGATTGCACCCTCAGCCCGAACACGACCGCCGTGGCGGTGAATGATGCGCTGCACCGTGGCAAGCCCGATGCCAGTGCCAGGAAATTCGCTTGGTGAATGCAGCCTCTGGAATGCGCCGAACAGCTTGTCCACGTACTGCATGCTAAAGCCAGCGCCGTTGTCGCGGACAAAGAAAGCAGACTCGCCATTTTCCTCGCCAAGTCCAAGCTCAATACGCGCCACTGGTTGACGGGACGTGAACTTCCAGGCATTGGACAGCAGATTGACCAGAACGATACGCAACAATTGCGGGTCGCCTTCGGCCTCCATCCCGGGCTGTATGGCGGCTTCCACCTGGCGGCCGGGATCGCCGCGCCTCAGCTCCTCGATGACAGACTCGGCCAGCGCGCTCATATCCACCCTGGTGCGGCGCATTTCCGATCGGCTCACGCGCGAAAGCTGCAACAGATCGTCGATCAGTTCGCCCATGCGCTGGGTTGCGGCACGAACGCGTTGAAGATAATTTTTGCCCTGCTCGTCGAGCTTCGCCTCGTAGTCTTCCAGCAGGGCCTGGCTGAAGCCGTCGATGGCGCGCAGCGGTGCGCGCAGGTCGTGCGACACTGAGTAGCTGAAGGCCTCAAGCTCCTTGTTCGCGGTTTCGAGCTGCGCCGTGCGCTCGACGACCTTGTGTTCAAGTTCCTCGTTCAGCCGGCGGATTTCTTCCTCGGCGCGGTGGCGTTCGGTGACATCGCGCAGGATGGCGGTGAAGATGACACGGTCTCCCTCCACGACTTTGGAGATGCTGGCTTCGGCCGGAAACAGGCTGCCGTCGGCGCGGCGCCCGGCGACTTCACGCCCTGACCCCATCACGCGCGTCGTCTCGGCTTCGCGACCGAAGGCGCGAACATGCTCGCGGTGCGCCGCGCCGATGCCGGCAGGAAGGAGAATGTCCAGAGACTGGCCGAGCGCCGCTGCCGGCGCATGGCCGAATATCTGTTCGGCAGCGCGGTTGTAGGCGACGATGCGCTGCTCTTCGTCGACGCTGATGATGGCATCGCCGGCATTGTTGACGATATTGGCCAGGCGCATTTCGCTCGTGCGCAATTGCGCATCGCGCTGCTCCAGCGTATCGGCCATCGTATCGAACGCTTGAGCCAGACCGCCGAGTTCGTCGCCGGCGTGCGGCAGGCCTGTACGTGCCTTCAGGTCGCCTGCGCCAAGTTTCTTGGCGGCATTGGTTAGCGCGTGAATGGGAGACAAGATGAAGCGCGAGCCCCCAAACCAGGCAATGGATGCAACCAGGGTTGCAATCAGCGAAACACCAATGAGCGCAGCCAGGAAATTCCGGTTCACTTCGGTAAATAGCTCTGCCGTGGGGATGCCAGTGACCAGATAAGCGCGCCCGTTGGATGATGTTTTGATCGGTACGAAAACATGCAGCCGCCGCACACCGTCCAGGCCAATTTCATCCAGGCTGTCTGCATTCCCGCGAGCCAGAACAGCCTTGATGACGGGTGAATCGGGAAGGGTCTTGCCCATCCAGATTTCCGGGTCTGGATGGCGCGCAAAGATTGTTCCATGGTCGTTGACGAGCATCAGCGATGCGCCCTGTGGCAGGGGATTGTTCGCAACCATGTCCTTGAACCACTCAAGAACATCAACCGAAACGAACACCACGCCCTGTATTTCTCCCCTTTCGTCGAGTACCGGCAAGCCGAAGGCGACTACGCTTTTCTTGATGACACGGCCGATCTGATAATCGCTGACGGAGAAATTACCGCTGGTGATGGCAGCGTTGAAATAATCGCGGTCACCCAGGTAAATGGGGGATGCGGCCGGGGTGGCACTGCAACGTAACCACCCATCCCGCCCGATGACGCCGATATTGCCAAAATAGTGATGCTGCTGGCGCAGGACTGCAAATGTGTTGTTGCATTGCTTGGTCAGGGTGGGGTCACGCACGATCGGCAGTTGCGCCAAGGTGATCAGCTGTTGCTGCACGCCGTAAATCATATGCTGTTGCTCCAGCGCCGCGAGCTTCAGCAGGCGGGAAGCTTCTTCCCTCGCTCGTTCCATCGCCTGCTGACGCTGTTCGAGGGTGGAATGGACAATAAAGCCGAATGCCGGCAAGAGCGTGAGAATGCCGAGCAATATAAGCCGTGCGCGCAGACTTGCCGCACGGAGTGCCGGAGCAGATGCCGTTTTTTCGACTCTGGACAATGTTTCCCCTTATTGTTGAGCCCTGAGTTCAAAGCTTGGTTTCGGTTAAGTCTAGACAAAAACGACGCATACGCCATATGCCATATGGCCTAGATGGTTCTTAAACCTTGTGGAAAATCGGTTTTTGCCGATGGGGCGGACGCACGTCGGCGGTCGGGATGTTAAGTCGTCAGCCGCCTGTAGATGTCGGCGACTTTCAGCGGCAGCTTGCGCACCTCGTCGATTTCCACCCAGTTGGCGTGGCCGTACATGTGTGGCAGGTATTCCTTGCCTTCGCGGTCGATGGTGATGCAAAAGGGGTGGATGCCGCTGCGGCGGGCCTCGAACAGGGCCTGGCGCGTGTCCTCGATGCCGTACTGGCCGCGGTAGATGTCGAAGTAATCGTCCGGCTTGCCGTCGGACAGGGTGATCAGCAGCTTGGTCTTGGCGTCGACTTCGTTCAGCAGCTTGGACAGATGGCGGATGGCCACACCCATGCGCGTATAGTCCTGCGGCACGATGCCGGCGATGCGCGCGCGGGTGGCGTCGTCGTAGGGCTGGTCGAAGGTCTTGATGCGGTAGATCTCGCAGCGCTTGCGCGTCTGCCCCGAGAAGCCGTAGATCGCGTAGCGGTCGCCCAGCGTCTCCAGCGACTCGCACAGCATGATCAGCGCCTCGCGCTCGGCATCATTGATCCAGCCCTTGGTCGAGCCGCTCATGTCGACCATGAACATCACCGCCATGCTGCGGTCGGCGCGGTGCATGTGCATGAACAGCTGGTCGCTCATCTCGCGTCCGTCCATGGAGTCGGCGAGCGCCTCGACCAGCGCATCGATGTCGACGTCATCGCCCTGCACCTGACGCTTCAGCAACTTGCTTTCGTCGCGCATGGCCTCGAAGGTGCGGCGCAGGTGCTTGACCAGGCCGTGGTGTTTCTCGATGACCTCGCCGACGTAGCCGGCATCGCCCGGCTTCAGGTCGATTTCGCGCAGTACGCACCAGTTCTTGCGGTAGTGCTGGCGCGCGAAGTCCCACTCCGGGTAGAGGTGCGCGCCTTCCTCGTGATAGGTGCCCTGCCAGACTTCGTTGGGATCTTTCTCTTTTTCGTCGTACAGCGCCGGGTCGTATTCGCCGTCGCCGGCAGCGGTCAGCATCTCCGGCGGAATCTCGCCCCAGTCGAGCGACACTGACGTGAGCAGCTGCTTTACGTCCTCGGGCGGCGCGACCGGCTGGTCGTCGAGCATGAGCTCCCAGGCCTGGCCGTCCTGCCTGGCTTCGAACTGCGCGGGCTGCCGCTCCTCGACGGGCTTGTCGCTCGTCTGCGGCGCGGCCTGTTCGCGCTGTTCCTTCGCGAGCTGGGCGAGCTTCACCCGCAGCAGCATTTTTTCGCGCGCCATGCGCGCGTTGCGTATGGCGGCGATTGCCTGCGGATCGAGCGCGGCGTGGTAGACGCGCGGCGCCGGCGGCTCCAGTGTGTAGGCCTCGCGCAGCAGTGCGAGCACGGCCTCGGGCTTGTCGGGGTCGCGGCCGAGAACCTGCACGAATGCCTGCCACTCAGGCGCGAGAGTCCCATCGCTGTGGCGTGCGGACAGGCCTTGCATGTCGCGCCACAAGCCGGGCAGTTCGCGCGCGAGGCAGGCTTCCAGGCGCAGGTTGTCGAGGGCCTGAAAGGCGGCCAGCGCGCGCGCGGGATCATCATAGCCGGCGAACTCGGCATCGAAATCCACACGGCAGCTGCCGAAGCGGGTCTGCGCCCACATGAAGGCGACGCGCGCCTTGCACAGCAGGAAATTGTCGGCCTCCGTCTCCATGCTGGCCGAGACGTTGGGCAGGAACAGGCGCTCGCTGTCGGTATGGACCTGTTCGCCCTGCTTCAATTCCAGGCGCCGCCCGGAGAGGCCGCAGAGGAAATTCGACAGCACGGTCTTCACTTCGTCGAAGAAGGCGCCGGCGGCATGGGCATGCGCGTGGGCGAGAAAATCATCCACCTTGCGCAGCACCTCGAGTGCCGGGCGCAGCCCCACCCGGTCGTAGGTGTCCATGGCGTGCACCGCCCAGGCCTCGATCACGCGGCGATCGAGGCGGTCGAGGGCCTCGACCACGCGGCGGGTGAACTCGTAGCTGATCTGGATGTTGGTGCTGGCGATGCGGTCGACCCAGCCGAGGATGAAGTCCTGGGTGTCGAGGTCGAGCGGCGCGAGGATGTCGACCAGCTTGTCCACCTTGTGGAAGGTGAACTCGACATCGAAGGCGGTTTCCAGCCTGAGCGTGAGCTGCTCAGGGGTGTAGGGAATCATTTTCCTCGTTGACGCGCTTCCAGTCGTTTTCCACCAGGCGCACTTCATAGCGCACCCAGCGCAGGAACTCGCCCGCCAGCATGCTGCCGCTCTGGCGGCGCGATGAGCCGGCCACGCCCTTGAAGTTGACCATGTCTTCACCGGAGTCCGGGTCCGGGCCGAGCGACATCACCATGCGCACGCCCCAGTTGCGGCCGTAGGCGCCATTGCTGTAGTAGTGGCCCTGTTTCAGCTCGATTGCCATCAGAACAAAGCCGCGATGAGTTCGTTGACCGCCGCGATCATGTCGTCGTCATCGGTCAGCGCCAGCGCCACTGCGCCCTGGCAGGCGGCGCGCGCCTCCACGCCCTGGGCGATGAGCTTGCCGGCATGCACCAGCAGGCGGGTCGAGGCGCCTTCCTCGAGGCCGTTGCCCTTGAGGTTGCGCGTCATTTCCGCGAGCTTGAGGAGCTTGGCGGTGGCGGAGTCGTCGAGCCCGGTTTCGTGGCGGATGATCCTGGCTTCGAGCTCGGGCTTGGGGTAGTCGAAAGACAGCGCGACGAAGCGCTGGCGCGTGGACTGCTTCAATTCCTTCAGCACGCTCTGGTAGCCGGGGTTGTAGGAAATGGCGAGGCAGAATTCGGGCGGCGCTTCCAGCAGCTGGCCGAGCTTTTCGATCGGCATCATGCGGCGATCATCCGCCAGCGGGTGGATAACCACCATGGTGTCCTTGCGCGCTTCGACGATTTCGTCGAGGTAGCAGATGCCGCCGGCGCGCACGGCGCGGGTGAGCGGGCCGTCGACCCAGGTGGTCTCGCCGCCTTTCACCAGATAGCGGCCGACGAGATCGGAGGTGGTGAGGTCGTCGTGGCAGGACACCGTGATCAGCGGGCGTTTCAGCCGCCACGCCATGTATTCCATGAAACGGGTCTTGCCGCAGCCGGTGGGGCCTTTCAGCAGCACTGGCAACCGGTTGGCGTAGGCGGCCTCGAACAAGGCCACCTCGTTGCCGACTGGCTCGTAATAGGGTTCTTCGGTGATGAAATGCGATTCGGTGGGGGACTGGGCGCTATCCATGAAGCGGGCTTGACGTTTGTAATTGGCTGTATGCCCGCCAATTGTACATTCGCGCCCGCGAACTTATACCACGCCAGGGACAAGGTTGTTGCGAGTGGGCGATGCAGGAAAACTCGCGTCTCGTGTCTAGCCGATCACTCAGAAACAGCCGAGCCGGTTCTTTTCGCCCTGGAGTTTCTTCAAGGCCTCGTTCCAGCCCTCGTCCAGCGGATGGCCGCTGCGGCTGGCGGCATCCATCTTGTCCATGATCCTGCCCACATCGCTGTTGAGCGTGGCGCACCTGTCCTGGTTGCCTTGCGGAGCCTGCACCATTCTCAAGGCAACCGCATTTTTGTCATCCTTGGCGCCGTCGGGGGTTTGTGCCGCCACGGGCCTTGGGGTTTCCGTCGGCCTGGCGGGCTTGTCGACAGCCGGCGGCGGGGGCGGCGGGATGACCTTGGCCTGTTTGAGCCCGGCTTTCGCACAGACCGAATTGGTGTAAGTGATTTTACCCGTGTGGTCCGTGCACTTGTACAAGTCTGCCTGGGCAGTGAGCGGGAGAATCAGAAGGTAGATGGCAAGCGGATGCATGGCATACCCTTTTCAAAAGCCTGGGTAAGCTGCATCGGCCAGAATTGCCGTGAACTTGAAGCCGTTTGTCGGACGCCGGCACCTCGCGCCTGCCGCCGCGCGAGGCGGCCTGACTAAACAGGGCCAGCCACCCCAAGATCTAGGGGTGGCGGCGCATCATGAATCCGAGAATTTGTACTTGTCGTACTTTTCTTCTTCGGGAATGGGCTTGACGAATTCTTCCGTCGGCAATTTTTCGACGATCTTGTCGAGCTCGGCCTCGCGCTCCTTCTTGCGCGCCAGGCGGCGTTCCATGGCGTCGGGGCGCATGGCGATGGTCATCTCGTTGAACAGCACCTGGCGGATCAGGCGGAAACCGAAGTTCATCATTTCGATGTCATCCGACCACTTGGCCTGTTCTTCGGCGGGGATGTCATAGACGTCCTGGAATGCGGGCGACATGACGAACTCGCGGAACTGGTCGACGTCGTAGCAGGCCATGAAGAAGAGCTGCAGGCTGCGCTGCGAAGCGTTGCCGACGGTGGGGCCGGCGGATTTCTTCTTGAGGATGAGCTGGCGCCAGGCGCGGCCATGCTCGTCGTATTCGTCCAGCCCCTGTTCCTTGCGGTATTCGTCGACGGTGAGGCTGCGTGGTTCGAAATGGCCCTTGCAGTGCGATTCCTGTACCAGGGCATATTGCTGGCGGTCGGTGAACTCGTCGGCGCGACGCAATGACAGCAGCGCAACGGGGTAATACCTGCACGCGGTCGGCCGGTCTTCGTACACGCTGCAGCCCTCGGGGCGCATGAACTGGCAGGCGGTGCCGCCTTCGACCGGCTTGTACTTGACGCCGGCGATGTCGTTGCGGCCGAACTCGAACGGGTAGGTGTACGTCTGCAGGAATTCGGTGGACGTCATGCCCAGCCGCTTTTTCAGGCGGATGATGTCGTAGGGCGTGAGCATGATGTCGATGTTGGAACAGCAGGCGTTCCAGCACTCGATGCCCTTGCGGCACTGGAACTGGATGACCTTGTCGCCTTCGAAGCTGGTCGGCAGCACCGGGCTGGGCGTGAAGGGGGATTCGGAAATGTCGATCTTGTCGCTGCTCATGATGCTTACCTGCCTTTGGCGTATCCGGGGAGTCTGCAAGCAGAACGGCCGGAGACTCGCTGAACTTGCTGGGTCGGACATTTTACTCCTTTAGGCGGGATTTGCGAAAAATGCGAAAACCCTTGATGGCCGCGTGGGCATGGGCAGCACGGGGAAGGCCAATCGAAAGAAACCGTTTAACCGCAGCGTTCGCGGAGTAAGGCTGAATGATTTCCCTCAGCGCACTTCCGCGTCCTCCGTGGCTGATTCTTCTTTCGTCTTTTCCCGTGCTTCCAGTGGTTAAAGGGTTTTTACTGTCCCAACTGCCTGAGGCGCTGCTCGACGAAGGCCTGCAGTTCGGGGCTGAGGGTGTTGGCCGCGCTGGCGCGGCTGAAGGCATCGCGCGCCTCCTGCGCGCGGTTTCCCGCCTGCAGTGAAATGCCCAGGCCCATCTGCCAGATCGCGGAAGGGGTGCGGCGCAGGGCAAGGCGGTAATGCTCGATCGCTTCGGCGTGGCGTCCGTCACGCTGCAGCAGTGCGGCCATGAAGCCGTGGTAGTCGGCGCGGTCGGCCGCAGCGGACTGTGAACGCTCCAGCGTCGCAATGGCGGCGCCGGCATCGCCGCGTTCGACCTGCAGGCGCGCCAGGGTCATGGCCAGTTCGGGCTGGGCGCGATCCTGGTTCAGGCCTTCCTGCAGCCGGCGCTCGGCCTCGACGAAGCGCCGCGATTCCACCAGCAGGCCGATCAGGGCCTGGCGTGCGGCGCCGTGCTGGGCATCCATCTGCAAGGTCTGGTTGAGGCTGTCGACTGCTTCGCTGACCCGGCCTTGCTGCACCAGGGCCAGCGCCTTGCGGTACTCGGACTCGGCGCGCTGCTGGGGGGTGAGTTCCCGGAACTGCTTGGCGACCGTGGATGGCGCGGTGGTTGCGGCCGGCGCGGCGGCCACGGGTTTGGCGGCGACCGGCTTTGCTGCCGGTGCATCCTTCGGCAGCCGGCTCAGTTCGACGGACTCCTTCAAGGCCGGCTCGATGGGTGCGCTGGCGGTCGGTGGCGCGTGGGGCGGCGTGGGCGCCACCACGGTCTGGAGCGGGGCGGACACGGCATCGGCCGCGGGTTCGGAGACGTCTGGCGGCGCTACCGCTGGTGCTGCGGCCGGGGCGGCGGTGATGGCCGGCAACGGCGCGGCCGGTCGCGGCGAGGGGGCCTGCCAGAGTTGCCAGGACAGGGCGGTTGCCGCCACGGCCAGCACCAGCATCAGCGGCCAGAAGAGTTTCAGCCTGCGCGGCCTGGGCACTGCGCGCACCGCGGCCAGAGGCCGGGAATCGCCTCCCGGCTGGCGCCTTTCCAGGTCCTGCAGCATTTGATTGATCAGGCTCATCGCAAACCCATCCACCCCAGTCCGGCGCCGGCGACGATCAACAGGGAAGCCGCCATGCCCCACCAGCGCCACCGGACCTTGCTGGCAGCTTCAGTATCCTGCGCCGCCGCGCGCACATGGCGCGCCTCGATGCGCTGCATGCCCTCGCCGTAGGCCAGCATCATGGCCTTGTGCGCGAGGATGTTCACCAGCCGGGGGATGCCGGCGCTGGCTGCGTGCAGTTGCCGGACCGCGGCATGGCTGAACAGTCGCTCGCCGCTGTAGCGCGCCACGTTGAGGCGATGCGCGAGGTAGTACTCGAGGTCGTCGCGGTCGAGTGCGCCAAGGTGGTAGTGGAACATGATGCGCTGGTTCAGCTGGCGGATCGAATCCTGCTGCAGCTTCTGGTTGAGCTCGGGCTGACCGAACAGGATGATCTGCAGCAGCTTGCGTTTTTCGGTTTCCAGGTTGGAGAGCAGGCGGATCGCTTCCAGGCTTTCCAGCGGCATGGCCTGGGCCTCGTCCAGGCACAGCACCACGCGCTTGCCGGCGCGCGCGAAATCGAGCAGTGCGACGGTCAGCGACTTGAGCAGGTGGTACTGGTCGGCGTCACGTTCCAGTTCGACGCCGATTTCCTCGGCCAGCGCCAGCAGCAGGGTGCGCGGTTCGAGATAGGGATTGGGGATGTAGGCGGTGACGAAACGGCCCTGGCCGTCGTCGGCGCCGCGGTTGATGCTGGCGAGGAACTGGCGGCACAGCAGGGTCTTGCCGGTGCCCACCTCGCCGGTGATCTTGATGAAGCCCTCGCCGTTCCTGACCGCGACCAGCAGGGTGTTGAGCGCCTCCTGGTGGCTGGCGCAGGAAAAGAAGAAGCTGGTGTCGGGCGTGATGGAGAACGGCGGTTCGCGCAGGCCGAAATGGGCTAGGTACATGGCCGCGCCTTCTCCGCCGACGCTAGCGGGCCGATGCGCTGCCGCCTTCGCTGCGCTGCATGGCCTGGATGCGCTGCTGGCTCTGCAGGATGTCCTGGCTCCAGTCGCCGTTCCTGACGATGGTCGGCTTGAGCAGGATGACCAGCTCCTTTTTCACGGTGCCGCGGGCGGTCTGCTTGAACAGGTTGCCGAGCAGGGGAATCTCGCCGATCACCGGCATCTGCGACTTGTCGTTGACCGACGCCGACTTCATCAGGCCGCCGATGGCCACGACCTGGCCGTCGCGCGCGCGCACGATGCTGTCGGTTTCGCTGACCGTGCTGGAGGCGAGCGGCAGACGCAGGGTGCCCACCTCGCCCAGGTTGATTTCGCTGGTCTTCGTCTTGACGTCGCTGATGGCGGGATGGATGTGCAGGGTGATGTTGTCGTTCTCGTCGATCTGCGGCGTGACGTCGAGCACGATGCCGGAGAAGAACGGCTGCAGGGTTACGTTTGGCGTGGTGGTGGTGGCGGTGCCCGTGGTGGTGGTGCTGCTGATGTTGGTGACGAAGAAGTCGTCGGTGCCGACCTTGAGCACGGCCTTCTGGTTGTTGAGCGTGGCGATGCGCGGGCTGGATAGCACCTGCACGTCGCCCTGGGTTTCGAGGAACTGCATCAGCGCCGCGAAGTTGCTGGTCTGGAAGGCGAGGCCGAACAGTCCGCCGATGACCGAGGGATCCGTGATCAGGTCGCTGCCCGGGGATGAGGAAAGCGAGGAGCCGGTGAAGGTCTTGGCGGCGTAGTCGATCGCGGTTACGCCGGTCGCCAGCGGTCCGCTCGTCTGCAGGATGGTTCCCGGCGCGGCGGAACCGACCGACAGGCCATGGTTCTTGCCGCTGGAGAAGGCCGACCAGTTGATGCCGGCCTGGAAGTTGTTGTTGAGCTCGACCTCGATGATCTTGGCTTCGAGGATGACCTGGCGGTCGACGGACAACTGGGTGGCCTTGAGGTAGTTTTCCACCGCGCGCAATTCGTTGGGCAGCGCGCGCACCACGATGACGCCGGACTGCGGGCTGATCACCACGCTGCGGCCTTCCTCGGCGCCGACGATGGTGCGCACCGCGGTGGCGAGTTCGTTCCAGAAGTTGACCTCGGACGAAGTCGAGATGCGCGTGCTCTGGATGGCCTGCGACTGGCCGCCGCCCTGGGTGGTGGTGGGCGACATGCCGGAGCCCGGCTGCGTGCCGATCGGGCTGTCGCTCACCGAGCCGGAAACCACGCGCACGTCGGAGGTGCCCTTGCGGCTGGCGCTGAGGTAGTTCACCTGGAACACCATGGACTGCATGGTCAGCGGATGGATGAAGATGCGGGTGCCGTCGACCTTGTAGCTGTAGCCATAGAGTTCGCGGATCGCATCGAGCGCCTCGAACACGGTGACGTCCTTGAGGTTGACCGAGATGTTGCCGCGCACGTCGGGGTGCACCAGCATGCTGTAGCGGGTGCCGGAGACCACGCTCATGAACACCTGACTGGCGGGAGCGTTGTTGATCGACAGGTCGAAGCGCTCCTCCAGCACTTTCCGGGCCTTGGGCATGTCGACCTTGAGCGGCGGCAGCAGGGCGGCTTCGACCGCGGCCGGCTGTACCGGCCTGGCCTGGCTTTCCGCCGCCCTGGCGAGTTCGCTGTTGATCTGGTCGCGCGCAGCGGTGTCCTTTCTCGTGTCCAGTTCTGCGCAGCCGGCCAGGGTCAGCGCGGCCAGTCCGATCAGGGCCGGTACGGCAAGGCGCGGTTGGCGGAAGTGTCTTTGTTCTCGCATGGCTCGTTATCCTTTTCGCTGCCGCGGTCAGCGCTTGCTGCGCTTGTTGTCTGCGGCGGGGCGTTTCTCCACATCGGGGAAAAGCTTCAATGTCTGCAAGCTGTTCCCGGTTTTCAGCACCACTTCGGTTTCCCGGATTCTGACGACCCGGGCGTCGCCATATCTGCTGCCTACCCTGACGGTCTCGCCGCTGATGACGGCAGTATACCGGCCCTGGGCAACGCGCACGGACTGCAGGACGGGCCCGGTTTCGACTTCCGCCCCGTCTTCGGCCGCGTACAGCCCCGGCGGTGGTCGCGTGGGGTCGCGCAGGATGTCGGCGGCCGCAGCCGGCGCAGCCGCCAGCATGCAAAAACCGCAGACGGCACAGGCCCGCAGCCAGGCGAAGTGCGATCCGGCGAGGCTGCTGCCTGCGCGCTGCGCGCTGCCATGCTCATATCGGCGGTTCGTGCGGTGATCTTTCATATGCTCAGCCATGCCTTGTCCAGGCTCAGGGTATACAGGGTCAGGGTGAGCGTCGCCCTGGGATAGCTGTCCGCCTTCAGTGCGGCCTTGCCCCAGAACATGCGGTAGGGCGAAGACTCCATCGCCGTCAGGTAGCGCTGCAGGTCGGCATAACTGCCCTGCACGGTGATTTCCACGCCATGCCGGAACACGCCTGCCTGCGCCATCGCCGGCGCCGGCACTGCGGCCTGTTCGTCGTCGGCTTGCGCTGTCGATTGAGTGACCGCGGCGGCGAGATTCTGCGTCGGCAGGGTCTTGAGCGAGAGCAGGCGCAGCGCGCGGTTGCGCAGCAGGAGGTCCTCCAGCATGGCGGGCATCTGCTGCGGCGATACCAGGCCGCTCTGGAAATCGTGCAGGGCGCTGTCGGCGCTGGCGAGCGCCTCCTGCATCTGCTGCAGACGCGCGCGCAGGGCCTCGTCGGGGTCGGCGTTCCGGGCGGTTGCCAGTACCTGGATCTGCGCCTGCAGGGCCCTGGTCTGGGTCTGGGTCTGCACGATCTGCCTGGAAAGCTCGCTCTGCCGTGTCAGCAGGGGATCGATGAAGAGGGTATTCACCAGGGTGATCAGCACCAGCACGGCGGCGAGGAAGATGAGCGCGCGTTCGCGCAGGCTCATGGCGTCGACGCGCTCGGCCAGGTTGTGCCAGTGCTGTTTGAGCTTGTTCATCTGGCGGCTCCTGCTTGTGCATTGTGCAGGTTGAATTCCACGTAGGCGGCCTGTGCCGGCTTGCCGTCGGCGGCGGGCGCCGGCTCGGGCAGGCGCATTTCGAGCGTGTCGAAGGTCTTGCCGGCCATGGCCGTTTCGCGCTTGAGACGGCTGATGAAGGCCGGCACCAGCTCGGGCTTGAGCGAGCGGCCGCTGATCGCCACTTCGCCTGCACCCGTCACTTCGAAGGAAGTCAGCCACACGCCCTCGGTGGTCTGCCGCGAAAGCGCGCGAAAATATTCCGAGAACCCCTGCTTGTTGCCGAGCTCGCCGCTTTCGAGCAGGTCCACCACGCGCTGGCGCGCGCCCAGATGCGCCTCCATGCGCGCGACTTCATCCTGCAGCATCTTGCTGGCCGGCCGCTCGCCCGCTGCAGCGGACAGTTGCTGGAGGCGTGCGAGGCTCGATGCATGCAGGCGCCGGGCTTCCTCGTCCTGCTGCCTGAGACTGGAAGTGGCATACCAGGCATAGGCGTAAAACAGCAGCGAGCCGAGCAGGATGAGGCCGAGCGCCTGCGCCATGGTGTTGAACGAGAACAGCTTCTGCTGCTGGAGCAGGAGCGGGTTGTAGAGATTGATCTGCTGGCTCATAGCACCTTCTCCTCGATGCGCAGGGCGGCGCCGAGCGCGAGGAAATAGCGCTGCTGCTGTTCCGCTTGTCTCAGCGCCGGGGCGGCGGAGAGGTCGAGCACGCCGTCGAGGTCGAGGGCTTCCACCGGGGTGTAGAGGTTTTCCGACAGGTGTTCGCGCAGCCCGGCGCCGTCCGGGCCGAGCGGCGCCAGCACGAGCTTGGCCAGCGTGACGTAGTGGTACTGGCGATCGAAGTGGTCGAGCGAGCGCTGCAGTTCGAGCGTGATCCTGTCGAACGCCGCATCCCTTTGCTCGGCGCCGGACTGGCCGGCGAGCGGTACGTCGATGTGGCGTGCGAGGTAGAGTTCGCCGCCGGCGCTGAAGGTGAGCAGGCCGCCTTCGGCATCGAAGGACAGCAGGGCGATGCCGCGTCCCGGCGGCTCCAGCAGCGCAGCGATGTTGCGTTGCGCCATTTCCGGGATGTCGATCACGCTGAGGGGAATCCTGGCCTGGCCGAACAGGGCCTGGCGCTGTTCGATGATGGCGGAGCGGGCCGCGATGGCATACATGGGATGGCTGCGCGGCGGTGCGTTCTTTTCCTGGGGGATGTCGAGCACGTCGATGGTCGCGTCGTCGACGTGATAGTCCAGCAGGTCCTTGAGCCGCCAGCGGATCGCAGTCTTCAGTTCAGCGGGTGGCACGCTCGGCGAATCGACCGAAAGGATCTGGTATTCGCGCGAGGACAGCAGCGTGGTGCACTGATGGCGGTCCGCATGGCATTCGCGGGCGAGCTTTTCCAGCGCGGCTTCGACGGAATCGGCGGCGGCCGCGTGGCATGTCGCCAGCGTCACCACGGGGGTGCCGGACGACACGCGGCGCACGTGCACCGCGCACGCCGCATCGCCCGACAGCGCGATCGCCAGCCAGCCGTCGGATTTTTTTGTTCTAGTGAATAGCCCCATGCCCGCAGTCTTTATAAATTTTTTTGAAACTAATTCAATAAAATATCGCTGTCAATTGATTTTAAAAGGAAATGCCCTGCCGATATCGGTGCCTGTCACTTTTTAGCCATGTCTGCGATCGGCCGAAAACGATGGCTCATCAATACATCTCCCGCAGATAAATGAATTCGTTGGCGTTTTTGTAGATGCCGAAGGTGGCGCGCGCCCGCGGGTCGTTGTCCCAGTTCGTGCCGGGCGCCCACTTGCCCTGCAGATAGGACATGCTGGCATTGGCCGCCGAGCAGGTGGTGCCACCGGCGGGGTCGCTGCCGAGGTCGACGCAGACATCGACGCTGCCGCTGTTGCCGCTGCCCGGCCTGGTCAGTGTCAGGGCGCCGACGCCGGCGGCGAAACTGATCGTGGCCGGGCTCGTGCTGGTTTCGCCGCTTGCCAGGCTGCCGGTGTAGTTGCCGAGGCCGATGCTGGAACTGTTCAGCCGGGTGCAGTTGTCGGCGGCATGGGTGGCGAACTGGCTGCCGTTCCAGTACTGGACGGAAAGCGGAAGCGGCAGGTCGAGCAGTTCCGAGCCGTGCGCGTTGCCAAGGCGCAGGCGGCCGAAGCGAATCTGCGTTTCGCCGACTGCGGCATGGTCGTTGCCTGCCGGCGCCGTCACATCCATGTCGTAGGCGCTCAGCGTCACGCCATCGGCATCTGTCGGCGCGATGCCGACTTTCATCGCATCGTAGGGGCCGTCGGGCGCGCTGCTGCGCACAAGGCCCAGCGTGGCGGTTGCGTTCAGCACGCCGGCCGTCCAGCTGCCACCGATGCCGAGGCTGCTGTCCAGCCGGGAACTCAGGTCCGTGCTGCCGTCGAGCAGGGCCATGCCGAATCCGGCCGGAATCGGCGCGCCGGTGGCGAGCTTGGCGAAGTTGCTTGCCGAGGTTCCGCCATTCGCATAGTTCTGCAGCGTGAGGCTGCCCGGCGCCGGGCCTTTCGCCGTCAGCGTGAAGCCGGCCTGGAAGGGCTCGCCCATGTAGGTGAAGGCGGAGGCGGGCGAGCACGCCGGCGAGATGTCGGTGCGGTTCGCGATCGTGCCCGCCGAAAGCGCGAAATGGTCGGGATGGAAGCGCCCCAAGTTGGCCGAGGCCGCGCCCGTGACATTGCCGGCGCCGAGATAGTCGCCGTCGGCCACGCTGGGCGTGAGGGTGATGATGCCGACTTCGTTCCAGGCCAGATTGGTCACGGTCGCCACGCCATTGGCGTCGCTGCCGACCATGCCGCCGCTGCCGAATTCGCTGCCGGCGATGGTGGCGTTGGCCAGCGCCGGGTTGTTGGCGAGGCCGAGGCCGGCCGCGAGACTGGATGTCAGCAGCACGCCCTCGCGCACGATTTCGCGGCCGTAGTTGGGGGCGGTCGTGTTCCCCGATGCGTTATAGGCGAGCGCGCTTACCGTGGCGCTGAAGCTCGCGCCCGCCTTGATGAAAGCCGGCCCGGCGGCGTCGGCGGCGGCCGGATTGGCGAAGCCGTCAGCGGTGCGCTTGATGTCCGATACCGCAAAACCGTAAGGCTTGACCACGAAGCTGTTGCTGCTGCCGGTCATGTAGCTGCTGCCGCCCAGCAGGTAGCGCGCGGACAGGCTCATGGCGCCCACGTCGGGATAGTTGAGCGTGAATGTCGCGGTCGAATTGGCGCCGAAGTTCAGCGTTACCGGCGTGTAGCCGGCAATGCCCGAGGCCGGGTTGCTGGCGATGGCAGTGGCGTTGATCGTCACCTGCCTGCCGGCGCAGGTCGTCGGGTTGACGCACTGCGAGGCCATGTCGATCGCCACGTTGCCGCTGAACAGGCCGGTGCAGGCGGCGGAATTGTCGGCCTTCTTCACTGCCCGGATGCTCAGGCTGCCCGAAGTCACGCCTGCCGTCTGCGCCGGGATGGATGAGAAAAGGAAGCCGCTGTCGGCAAAAACGTGGCTGCAGTTTGCCGTGGCGCCGACGTAGCACTGCGGGCTGGTGCCCGAGGGCGCGGGCGACACCGCGCTGGTGCCGAGGGTGACGGTCTGCGGCGTGAGCACGCCGAGGTTGATGCTGGCCTGGCCGGTGGCGCCGGTCGCGAAGGCCACGCTGCCGCCCGGCGCGCCGGCCCAAACGAGGTTGCCGCTGGCGCCGCCGGTATAGAGGCTGGTGCAGGCGGCGTCCATGCAGGCCTTGATGGTGAGCTGGGAAGCGGTGCAGGTCACGCCGCTGCCGCTGTGCTCGATGCGGATGTGGTCGAGGTCGGTGGCCGGCTTCAAGGCGACGGCAATGGCGGTGTTGTCGGTGTTGACCTTCGCGACCGCGGTGCGCGTGCCGGTCGTGCCGGCACTGGGGATGATCTCATATGCGCCTGCCACGCCGACACCGTTGGGGCCGGCGCTGCCGCCCCAGTCGGAAAACTCGCTCATGCCCGTGGGCGGCGTGAATGTGGCGTTGCCGTTGCGCGTGGAGAAATAGCCCAGCAGCATGGCGTCGCTCGCCGTGGTGGTGACGGAAGGTGCCGTCACGCTGCTGCCGCTGCCGCTGGCAGTCGCCACGGCCATGATGGGCGCCGCCGTGTCGACGCCACGGAAGGCGGAGAGTACGGCGGACAGGCGGTAGGAACTGCCGAAGCCCCAGGTGTAGGTGGCGGGTTCGGCTGCGCCGGCGATCTTGTAGTACACGAGCTGGGTCATGTCGCCGCGGCTCTGGCTCGCGGCCAGCGCCCAGCCGGCCGGCACCGTGGTGATGCTGGGGCTGCCGCTGCGCAGGCCGATCTGCGCGATCAGCAGGTCGTTTTCCAGGGTGCCGGCCGGCTGGGCCATGCCGAGGCTGGCGGTGCCGCCGCCGCCCACGTTGTCGTAGGTCGAGGCGACATAGGTGATGGCCGCGGCGGCCGGCATGGCCAGCATCAGCAAGAACAGGGCGAGGCAGGCTCGCAGGGTACGGAGCGGGGGGCGGAAAAATCGCGTCATGCTCATTTCACCACGGTCGCCTGCAACTGGCGCTCCACCCGGCTGATCTGGCCTGTGACGCCGGTGGCCGCGGTCGAGGTGATCTGGCAGGCGGTCAGCGCGCCGCTGGTCGTCGCGCTGGCCGTCACGGTTACGCTGAAATCGCCCAGCGTCAGGCTGCCGCTTGTGCAGCCGGCGCCGCGCAGCGCCTGGTAGGCGCCCCATTCGATGCCGGCGCGGGCGGCCTGGAGCGCACGCGCGCCCTGAACGTCCATGGCGGAGCCGGCATGCTGCGCGGAAGAGAAGGTCAGCATGGCCGCGCCGAGGGCGGCCAGCACCAGCAGCAGGAAAATCGCCGTTCCCAGCGCGAAGCCGCGCTGGAGGCGGGGCAGGGCGGGCGCTCTAGGGCACATTGGGCACATGCACCTCATGATAAAGCGATACCGACTCGCCGCCCTCGGTGATCTGCAGTTGCATGGAGACCAGGCCGCTGCGCGCGGTGACGCCCTGCTGGTAGACGAAGCCGCAGGCGCTGACATGCTGCGCCAGCAGGGCGCTGCCGCCGCCGGCGGGCGGGACGTTTTGCGCAGCGGTCTTGGCGTAGCCCCAGTGCAGGCGCAGGGTGCCGGTGCCGTTGCCATTGACCAGGCCGGCGCCGGAGCAGACGTAGCTGACCGGGCCGCTGACGACATGGAAGCGGCTGGCGGGCGACTCGTAGGGGAAGCGCTTGGCGGCGATCGAGATCGTGCTGCCGGTGACGCCGGTCACCTGCGCGGTGTTGTCGTCGGCATAGGCGTCCGAGCCGCTGATGCCGAGGTTGTAGACCACCACCAGGTCGCCCGCCACGGGCGTGTTGCTGAGCGTGCCGAGCACGTCGAAGGCGGTGTCGGCGGTGGCGAAATCCAGCACGTCGGCAGGCGTGGCGCCGCCGTCGCCTTCGGCACGGTAGCGCCCGCCGGTGCGGGTCTGCAGGAACTCGACGGCGCTGCCGCTGACGCGCACGCTGTTCGGCAGCGCCAGGCGCAAGTCGCGCGCCATGCGGCGCAGCGCAGTGTCGGCGGTGTCGCTGAGCTCGGCCCGGCGCGCGCTGTCGACATAGCTGTCCACCGGCGCGCGGATGAATACCGCCACCACGGCCGCGATGATGGCGGTGATGGTGATGACGACGATCAGTTCCAGCAGGGTGAACCCGGCGGACGGCTTCATCGCGGAGGGGCGCGCGGGCTTATGGCGCATAGTTGGTGCGATAGCCGTCAAGCGTGATCGACTCGCCGCCCGGGCCGCTGACGGTGACGGTGATGCGCAGGGCCTCGCCGGCGGCGATGCCGCCGAGGGCCGCAGCCGTCACGGCAACGCTGACCTGGTAGTCGGCGAGCGCGCCGATCGGCGTTTCGTTGATGTCCCGGATGCCGTTCGAACTGTAGCCGTGATAGTCGTCGATGTCGTCGAAGCTGGGGCGGGTTTCGCCGGCTTCGGAACCGTCCGGATCGCTGAAGTTCTTGAGGGCGATTTCCTCCATCAGCGATTCGGCGGCGGCGAGCGCCTGCTTGCGCACCATGGGATCGGCGCTGTGGCGGGTGGTGAGGTTCATCACCGACAGGATGCCGGCGAGCCCGATGCTGACGATGACGATGAAGAGGATCAGTTCGACCAGGCTGATGCCGGCCTGCCGCCTAATGGACATAGCCCGTCCCCGCCTCCACCGTGATGCTCTGCGCCATGCCATCGACCTGGAAGGTCTGCGCGGCGCCGGGCTGGCCGAGGGCGTTGAAGCTGAAGCTGGCGGCGGCGGCGTAGCTCACCCCGGCAGGCGCCGTCAGCGCATACGGGCTGCCGCCGCCGGGGCCGGCGAGGCTGGTGTTGCAGCTGGCGCTGCCGGCCGCGCTGGCGATGCTCAGCGTGAGCCCGCTGGCGCCGGCCGTCACGCACACCGTGCGGCGCTGGGCGATGGCGGCCTTCTGCGCGTAGCGCAGCGCAGCCAGGGTCTGGTCGTGGAAGGCGCGTTGCTTGAAGCCTTCGTCCTGCTGCAGGCGCGGCAGGGCGACCACGGCCAGAATGCCGATGATGCCGATGATCACGATGAGCTCGAGCAGGGTAAAGCCGGAGGTTCTGGCAAATGCCGGGCTTCGCATCGATGTCTGCCGTCCAGGATTGCGCGGGATCCGAACAAGAAACGGGGCGCTGCCGCGCCCCGTGTTCTTTGAGGATGGCACCGGCGGAACCGGCGCGGCTTCAGGCTCTATCAGCTGCCGGCGCCGACGACGTAGGCAATGGCGCTGCCACCCTCGGTGCTGGTAACGGTGCAGGTGGCAGTTGTGCCATCAGTAATGGGCTCGGTGGACGGTGCTGTAACTGCGATAGAGTATATGCCCGTATCTACACCCGAGACGAGGCCGAGAGCGCCGGTGCAAGTGGTCAATGTGACGCCGTTTGCGTTACCGGCCTTCTTGGCGGCGTAGTTAATGGACGAGGCGGAACTGACCGCGCCGGCGACGCCTTCGGTCGCCGCCTGGGAGGCTTCACCGGACAGATCGATGAACTTGGGCAGGGCGGTGGCCGCCAGGATGCCGAGAATGACGATCACCACGACCAGTTCGATCAGGGTGAAACCTTTTTGAGTGCTCCGCATTGTTTTCTCCAGGTAAAAAATTTGTTTTTTGCTCGGCATTGGGCGATCGCGCCCCCGGCCTCGCTCACTTTATCGTCTCGCGACGTTGATTCTTTAGGGCTGGACAGGGTCTTTTTTTAGTCTTTTCCAACTAGCAGGCGCTGATGTCCAGGGTGATGACGGGGGCGGTGGGGCCGGCAGTTGCGGCGGCATACGAGATGCTGCAGCTGGTGCCGCCGTTGATGCCGACCACGGTGGGGTTGCCGGCGGTGATGCTGAGGCCGTCGGCGCCGGCGTTGAGCTGGGCGGCGGCGATGATGCCGCCGACGGTCGCGGCCGGGTACTGGTTGACCATCTCGATGGCGATGCCGTCCATGTTGGTGGTGCCGCCGGTCGTCGTGCAGGTGCTGGGGTTGGTGAGACCGGCGAGGTCGACCATGCAGTTGGCGCGCGCCAGTGCGGCGGCCGACTTGATGGAACCGTAGATGGCCTGGGCCTTGGCGGCGCGCGCCTGCGACTGCATGTTGACGTAGCGCGGCAGGGCGGTGGCCGCCAGGATGCCGATGATGGCGATGACGACGACGAGTTCGATGAGGGTGAAGCCGGCTTGCTGTCTGTTCATTGTCATGTGTTCCCCGCATGCCGGTCCTGGCAGGGCTTGCCGGACCGGTGCCTCAAAATACCGGCCAATCATACGGGACAACCGGAGACAAAGTCACGCCTTCCACCCGGGGAGGGCGGCCTTTTTCGGCCGGGTGTGTCGTGGCGGTGACACGGAAGCGGATGAGCTTTTCCCCGTCGGGCCCCGGCTTGAGGTGGCGGGCGCGGTCGGGGCGATAGACGAGCTGCCGGCTTTCGGTGTCGTAATACCAGCTGCCCGGCGGGATCGTGTCCGGGGCCGGGGCGGCCAGCGGCCCCAGGTAGTTGGACGGTGGCGCGGCCAGCCAGTCGACGGGGTTATCCTGCGCCACGGCGCCGAGGTCCTGCATCCTGTCACTGACCATCAGTTCGGCCATGCGCCACTTGAGCCCGGTGCGCATGTTGATGACCGTGGTTTCCATGACCGTCTTTTCGGCGATTTCCTGGTAGCGCATCAGCTGGCCCAGCAGGATTGCCGCCAGCACGCCGATAATGGCGCCCGCGACAGCCAGTTCCAGCAGGGTGGAGCCGGTTTGCCTTTCAAGTGCGGTCATGAGGATGCAAAGCGTTCAGCCACGGGGGGCTCGGGGTGCATGGGGAAAATCGGGGCAGGCGAAAGCTTGCTTTCGCAGCTTGTCTGCCCCGTACTCTCCGTGGGCAAGTTTTGCCTTCGCGCTCACTTCTTCAGGACGACACTGCCCAGGTCCCAGATCGGCAGGAACACGCCGAGCGCGAGGATCAGCACCAGCACGCCGAGCATGAGGATGAGGATGGGTTCGATCTGGGCGGAAAGGGTCTTCAGCTCGTAGTCGACTTCGCGCTCGTACATGTCGGCGACTTCGCCCATGAGGCTGTCGAGCTCGCCGGTTTCCTCGCCCACGGCGATCATCTGCAGCACCACGGGTGTGAACACGCCGGTGGTGGCGGCGGTGCGCAGGATGCTTTCGCCGCGCTCGACGCCGTCGCGCATCTGCTCGATGCGGCTTTCGATGTATTTGTTGTCCACGGTCTGCGCCACCACGTTGAGGCTCTGCAGCACCGGCACACCGCTCCTGCCGGCCAGCGAGAAGCTGCGCGCGAAACGCGCCAGCGCGCTTTTCAGCAGGATCTTGCCCATGATCGGCAGGCGCAGCTTGGCCTTGTCCCAGCGATACCTGCCGTTGGCGGTGGCGATGTACATGCGGAAGGCGAGGACGGCTGCGGCGATGGCGGCGAGGATGACCGGCCAGAAGCGCACGCTGAACTCGGAAGCGGCGATGAGCATGCGGGTGACCAGCGGCAGCTCGGCGTTGAAGCCGGCATAGACCCTGGCGAAGGCGGGGATGACGAACAGGTTGATCACGGCGATGGCCGCGAGCATGGCGATGATGACGAACAGCGGATAGCGCATGGCCGTGCGCACGCGGCTTTTCATGTCGCGCTCGAATTCGAGGTGGTCGAACAGATGCAGGAACACTTCGTCGAGGCGGCCCGTGGTTTCGCCCACGCGCACCATGCTGACGTAGAAGGGATTGAAGACGTCCGGGTGGCGGCGCAGGCTGGCGGAAAGCTCGCGGCCCGAATCGAGCGATTCGCGCGTGTCCTGCAGCACGCGGCCGAAGGCCTGGTTGCCGGCGGATTCCTGCAGTCCGGCCAGGCCGCGCATGATCGGCACGCCGGCCTTGAGCAGGGTGTACATCTGGCGGCTGAACAGTTGCACGTCGAGCGGGCGCACCTTCTGCTCGGTCAGGCGCTGCCACCAGCCGCCCGAGCCGCCAGCGGAGGGCTTCTGCGTTTCCCGGATCTCGACCGGCGTCACGCCGGTGTTGAACAGCTGGTCGGCAACGGCGCCGCTGTCGGCGCTTTCGAGCACGCCCTGGATCAGTTCGCCGCGCGCATTGCGGGCTTTGTAGGCGAAGTAGGCCATTTCAGTTGTCAGTTATCAGTCGTCAGTTATCAGTTAAACGGCATTGGTTTTGTTCTCGCGAACTTTCTTGGTCAGGGTAGACAGCATTCGCTTGATTTCCTGCACCTTTTCGCTGAGTTGGCTATGCGTCTCCACTTTCAGCAGCCCAAGGTCTCGGGCCAGTAGCAGGTGGTATTCCACCTCGCTGGCCGAGCCAGAGGCAATCTGGAGAAACCGCGCAAACTCTGCATTTCCTCCCCTGCCGCAACCTTCGGCAATATTCGCGGGGATGGATGCAGATGCCCTGCGAATTTGACTGGTAAGCCCGTAAATCTCGCACGAGGGGAACTGGCCGCTTGTCCTGTAAATATCAAGCGCAAGGCCATGCGCTTTTTGCCACACTTTCAGCGATTTGAAATCTTGCATCAGCCCCCTCTGTTCACTGACAACTGATAACTGACGACTGATAACTAATCCTCGAACTGACTGCTCACGCGCATCGCCTCGGATACGGTGGTCTTGCCGCCGACGGCGAGGGCGACGGCGTGGCGGCGCAGGGTGCGTCCGCCCATCTGCGCCTGGGCGGCTTTGACGAAATGGGCCGGCTCGTGGCGGCTGACGGCATCGGTGAGCGCCTCGGTCATTTCCAGCATTTCGTACACGCCGGTGCGGCCGAGAAAGCCGGTGCCGTTGCAGTGCATGCAGCCGCGTCCGTGCACGAAGGTGCGCGCGGCGGCGGTGTCGCCGAGTTCGGCCTTCAGCCATTCGCGTTCGGTGGGTTTCAGTTCCTGGGGTTCGGCGCAGCTTTCGCAGACCATGCGCACCAGGCGCTGGGCCACCACCACCTGCAACGAGGTGGCGACGAGATAGCGCGGCACGCCCATGTCCAGCAGGCGGATGGGCGTGCTGACCACATCGTTGGTGTGCAGGGTGGACAGCACCAGGTGGCCGGTCATGGCGGCACGCATGCCGATCTGCGCGGTTTCCTGGTCGCGCATCTCGCCCACCAGCACCACATCCGGGTCCTGGCGCAGGGCGGAGCGCAGCACACGGGCGAAGCTGAGGTCGATCTTCTCGTTGACCTGCACCTGGTTGACGCCGGGCAGGCGGTATTCGACCGGATCCTCGACGGTGATGAGCTTGGAGGCCTGGGTATTGAGTTCCGCCAGGGCGCCGTACAGCGTGGTGGTCTTGCCGCTGCCGGTGGGGCCGGTGACCAGCACCAGGCCGTTGGGGCGGCGGATGATGGCGCGGAAGCGCTCCAGCATGTCGGCCGGCATGCCGATGGAATCGAGCTTGAGGATGTCGCCGCTCTGGTTCAGGAGGCGCATGACCACTGATTCGCCGTATTGCGTGGGCATGGTGGAGATGCGCACGTCGATCTGCTGCTGCCTGACCTTGATGTTGAAGCGGCCGTCCTGCGGCAGACGCTTTTCCGCGATGTCGAGGCCGGACATGAGCTTGAGGCGCAGGGCCAGCGAAGAGGCGATCTTGATGTCGGCTTCGGTCTGCAGGTGCAGCATGCCGTCGATGCGGAAGCGGATCTGCAGACGCTCTTCCTGCGGTTCGATGTGGATGTCGGAGGCGCGCGCCTGCACGGCGTCGTCGAATACCGACTGCAGCAGCTTGACGACCGGCGCTTCCTCCAGCCCGGTTGCCGCGCCGATGGCGCCGAAGTCGACATGGACATCGCCGAGATCCTGCTCCAGTTCGCGTGCGAAATCAGTGATTTCCTCGGTCTTGCGGTAGATGCGGTCGATGGCCTGCAGCAGCGCGCCCTCGTTCACCACGGCGAGATCGATATTCTTTTTCAGCGCGCGGGAAAGCTCGTCGTAGGCGAACAGGTCGACCGGATCGGCCATGCCGACCAGCAGCGAATTGCCGCCGTCGCGGTGCTCCAGCACGATGGCGCGGAAGCGGCGCGCCTGGCTTTCCGGCAGCAGGCGCACGGTGTTGGGGTCGACGTTGTAGTACTTGAGGTTGACGTAGGGGATGGCCAGTTGTATTGCCAGCGCGCCGCAGATGTCGTCTTCGGTGACGAGGCCGTTTTCCATCAGTACCCGCCCCAGCTTGCGGCCGGTGCGCTTCTGTTCGTCCAGCGCGAACTTGAGCTGTTCCTGGGAAATGAGCTTTTGCTGGGTCAGTACTTCACCTAGGCGGATTTTTACCGGCTTAGGCATGGTTTCTCCTGATTGTCGAATTTTCGTTGTTTTATGGCAGCCCGCCGCCAGAAACGGCTGTCAGGGCGATAACTTAACACCTAATTCCGGCCCGCACTAGGAAAAGGCCGACAGCCGGGGCATGGGGAAAACACCAGGCAGCAATGCAAGTCGATTTGCCGCAGGGTTCGCCGAGCTTTCTTGCATGCCGCTGCGAACTCCGCGTACGCCGCGGTTAATCATATTGCGGTTTTCCCCCGTGGCGGGACGCTTTGCCAATAAAAAAGGGCGCCCGAAGGCGCCCTTTCAATTACTGCGAAGTCAGCTGCTTAGTGGGCAGCGGCCTTGAACAGCTTGGACTTGTCGACCAGGTCGTAGTGCTTGCGCTTGAAGCAGGTCCACTTCTTGGTTTCCTTGTCGTAGATCGAGTTGACGAAGCACTTCCAGTTTTCCTCGTCCACGAAGTTCTTGTCCATGCGGTAGTAGAAGCCGGGGTAGCGGCTCTCCTGGCGGAACAGGATGTGCTGCAGGTGGGCTTCCGCCGTCAGGATACGGTGGTAGTTTTCCCAGGCGCGCAGCAGCTCGTGCAGGTCCTTCGCACGCATCTTCATCGCGTCTTCCTTCAGCATGTCCAGCTTGTCCTGCGCCACTTTGAGCATGTTCTCGTTGGTGGTGTAGTAGGTGGCCACGCCCGCAACGTACTCGTCCATGATCTTCTGCAGACGGAACTGCAGCATCTTGGGGGTGATGTAGTTGGGGTTGACGTCGATCGCGGTGGTGTAGTCCTTGAACTCCAGGTAGGTACGCACCGGACGGTAGATGTCTTCCACCAGCTGGGCCGGATCGGTGTCCAGCTCGGGCTTCATGTCCTTGTTGTCGATGCAGTACTTGACCATCGCCTTGGCGGCCATGCGACCTTCGGCGTGCGAGCCGGAGGAGAACTTGTGGCCGGAAGCGCCCACGCCGTCACCGGCGGTGAACAGGCCCTTCACCGTGGTCATGCCGCGGTAGCCCCAGTTCCAGCCTTGCGGCAGGTGCGCGGGGATCTTGTCCTTCTCGGCATGATCTTCGGTGGTGGGGGCGCCGACGTCGGTCGGGCCGGAGGTCCAGATGCCGCAGCAGCCGGAGTGCGAACCCAGCAGGTAGGGCTCGGTCGGCATCAGCTCGGAGTTCTTCTTCTCGGGCTCGATGTTCTCGCCAACCCAGATGCCGCACTGGCCGACGCACATGTCGAGGAAGTCTTCCCAGGCTTCGG
>VFQM010000591.1_pt1 | contig 39201 bp, 31 predicted proteins | sample 3512391 | NCBI WGS metagenome assembly VFQM01 (sample SAMN10412369, study PRJNA504923) | tailings metagenome | isolation source: Replicate 1 from Balatoc abandoned mine | place: Philippines
TCGATTGACGGTCGATGAACTGGCGTCATCGGCGGGAGTGACGGAGATCTTCGCCAATGAGCAACTCTCGTGGCTTGAGGTGCCAGCGCCCAGGGCAGGGGACTGCGAGGTTCTGGCAAGGGTTGCGCGCGTGAGCAACGAAATCATCGCTGCGCTCGGTCCGCAAGGGCCCCTACCGAGTAGACAGGACCTCCCGTTCTGCCACTCCTGCTTGTTCCTCAATCCCTTGGATGTCACGGCGCCATGCTGGCCAGCTGGTTGGTTGCATGGGCACGAATTCGTCTGCGGCAAACATCCAAGCGAATCGAGCTGGGTGGGAAGGTCAACAGTGCGCAAGCATCGCAACATGGGCCGGCTCTTGAGCTACCTCAGCCGGCGTCGGCAAGCGATAGACAGACGTCGGTGTCCAGAGTTCAGGCTCTCTTGGCGACGCTAGCACGGTTCACGGACGCCGTTAGCAGGGTTTGCGGATCTCAACAGCGGCCGACACCGGCGCAGAAGGCGGCCCTAAACCGCGGGCTGCGGGCGCATCGGCAGTTCGCGTCCGAAGGTGCTTCGGAAGCAGCGCGAGGAGGACGCTGCTTCATCGCCACGCACGTCTTTGGTGAAGGGCCGGAGACACAAGTCCTGCGCCGCTTCCGCGATCGGTTCCTGCGACCCACGCGTACTGGACGGCGCCTGATCCTCGTCTACTTCCACCTGGCACCGACCGTGTGCCTCGCCATGGAGAGATGGCCGATGACGCAGTCCGCGGCAAGGGCAGCGATCAGGCCACTGGTTTGGGTCGCCAAGCGACTTCTTGCCGACCGGGGGACAAGCCATGTCGGCCGCTGAGTTCGGGCTTCTTGTCGCCGGTTGCGTGGCCTGCGTCGTAGCGGCCTTTGCCGCAGCACGCGTCGTTCGCAGGCGCGCGGCAGGAGCAAATGAGTGGATGCCCGGGGAGTTGAAGTATCACAGGCTCGCCTACTCGGAGAGGACATTCAGGTCCGGTGGCGACAGGCAGGTGGTAGCCCGAGTGGATCGCGCGTACCGCGGGCGCAGCGGACTGATCACGTTGATCGAACTGAAAACACGACGGGCCCATCGCGCTTACCGGTCGGACGTGATCGAACTGTCGGCGCAGCGCGTCGCGCTGGAGGGCGAGACAGGAGAGCCGGTTGCTCGCATCGGCTGGGTGGTCGTGGAGTCTGCAACGCGGCGAACGGCCCATCCGGTCACCCTGATGTCGCCGCGGGCTGTCTGGAATCTTGCCTCGCGGCGTGACGCCCTTCTGGCGGGCACGGAGTCGCCCCACTACCCGGCCACGAGCGGTGTGTGCGCGCCGTGCACCCACCGAGGTCGATGCCGCCTGCGCGGCGCGGGGGATGCAGGGGGCGGTGACGGCGAAGTGCACCAGCTGGCGCCAAGAAGGTGAAACCGGAGCCTCGCTGTCGACGGTTTGCGCTCACGATTCGGCAAGCCGCATCCACGCGCTCGCCGTCGATCGCGGCTGGTCGGGTTGGCACACTGTCTTGCGCGGACCGACCGTAGTGGCCCGTCACGCCCATCGCAATGGAAGCACACCTCGACCATCGTCGACCGGGTCGTCGCGCTGTTGAGGCCGTTCGGCGATCGATGCTCGGCGTGGAGGAGCGCCATGCACCTGGCTTTGAGCGCTCCGGCTGGTTGACCGCGACTCGCTTGGCGCCAGTACGCGCCCCTCAGTGAACGACCGCCCATGGATATTGATACCGGTCAATGGCGCTGCCTGGGATTGCCCGAGCATGGTCGGCGTCGGTTCGCATGGTCCGTATGCATCCCCATCGCCGGCAGGAGAGAAGGACAATGACGACGATCCGCAGCGTTGTAGCGGCGACCGACTTCTCGGCAGCCTCGGATGCCGCCGTGCGCCGAGCGTCGAACCTGGCTGCGACGCACGGCGCTGCGCTGTGCCTGTTGCACGCATTCGATGTTGGCGCCTGGCACAGCCTGAAGAACGTCTTCGACGCTCAACGCTTGACGGTCGACCCACCCACCGATGTGCGGATGCAGCAGCGCCTGGCCGATTGCGCCGCATCGCTGGCCGCGTCGACCGGCCTTGAGGTTGGCGTCCATTTCGGACTGGGGCCGCCGGCCAAGGTGATCGAGGCGTACGTCAAGGCGCACGGCGGCAGTCTTGTCGTGATCGGCTCGCGTGCCGAACCCTCGCTGTCAGGCTTGGGCAGCACTGCGCTAAAGGTGGTGCGCAGGCCGGCATGCCCGGTGCTGATCGTGCGGGTGGCCGAGGACAGGCCTTACAAGACGGTCCTGTCGGCCGTCGACCTGCGTGAGGGCTCAGTGCGGGCGGCGTCTCTCGCCGTCGCCCTGTTTCCGGCCGCGCACCATCACCTGCTGTATGCGCTGGACGTGGAGTCGGGCAGCGCCGCCTGGGACAGTCTCGGTCGGGAGCCGCTGCGCCTGCTGCATGCATCGCTGCATGACAAGGCTGAGCACGACTTGCAGCAGTTGGCGCAGAGCCTGTCCGCAGCTGCGAGGCATCCGCTGGTCGCCTTGGTCGCCGACGATGTGCCGGCGCGGGCGATCCTGGTGGGCGCAGCCAACCTGGCTGCCGATTGCGTGGTCGTTGGTCATCATGGCCAGGGCACGGCCACCGAGAGTTATCTCGGCAGCATGGCCCAGCACGTGATCTACGCCGCTCTCTCTGATGTGCTGGTGGTGCCATGAGGGCGCGGGCCCGCTTCAACGGCGAACACCGGAGTGCGCTGTACAAAGGTATACGAGTGACCGCGGCGGGGCGCGACGGTGTGAACGTCTCCCGATGCCCATCCCTCTGATTTCACCGGGGACGGACGGGAAGCCGAGACTGCCCGGGCCCGGAGATCCAGCCTGAGCCGCCCGCTGCAACGGCGCGGCAGCTGTGCGTGCGGTAGCCTTGTCAAGTGACATCGCGCCGCATCAAGCACATCGATCTCGCGCTGCAGGGCGGCGGCGCACATGGCGCATTCACCTGGGGCGTGCTGGATCGCCTGCTCGAGGACGAGCGCATCGAGATCGCGGCCATCAGCGGCACCAGTGCAGGCGCCATGAGCGCCGTGGTGCTGGCAGGCGGGCTGATGGCCGGTGGGCGCAAAGGCGCGAGGGAGGCGCTGCGGCGCTTCTGGAGCCGGGTCAGCAATGCGTCCGGGCGCGGACCGATGGTGCCGGATGCGCTGGTGGCGTTCTTCGGCAACTGGTCGCTGGAGGGTTCGCCATTGCACCTCTACATGGACTGGGTCGCGCGCTCGATGTCGCCGCACCAGTTCAACCCGCTCGACCTGAATCCGCTGCGCGACATCGTGGCGACCGAGGTCGATTTTGAACGCGTACGTGCCTGCGACAAGGTGCGCCTGTTTGTCTCCGCCACCAACGTGCGCACCGGCCGGCTCAAGGAGTTCCGTCAGACCGAGTTGTCGGCTGACGCCGTGATGGCGTCGGCCTGCCTGCCGCTGATGTTCCGCGCGGTCGAGATCGACGGCGAGGCCTACTGGGACGGTGGTTACCTCGGCAACCCCTCGCTGCTGCCGCTGATCGCCGACAGCCCGGCCCACGATCTGTTGCTGGTGCAGATCAACCCGTCACGGCGCGAGGGGCTGCCGACAACGGCCGCGGATATTCTCGACCGTCTGAACGAGATCACCTTCAACAGCAGCCTGGTCAAGGAACTGCGATCACTGGCACTGATCCAGCAATTGCTGCGACTGGAAGGTGCGCCGCCTGGCGCTGGCCGTGCGCCGCTGTTCACGCAGATCTCGGCGCTGCGCATGCACCGCATCGATGCCGAGGACGAGTTGGCCGGACTGGGTGCGGCCAGCAAGATCAACACCGCCTGGCCCTTCCTGACGCGGCTGCACCGCATCGGCCATCGCGCAGCCCAGGCCTGGCTGGAAAGCAACTTCACCCATCTGGGGCGCCGCGCCACGCTGGCCCTGGACCCCTATCTCCAATGAGCCTCTCTGCCCATCGCTCCGCGCCCAAGGGCCTCCCATCATGCTGAGCATCGCAGGCATCCTCCTGTCGCTCGTCCTGTTGATGTGGCTGGCCTATCGCGGCATCAGCGTCCTCATCCTGGCGCCGTTGATGGCGCTGCTGGCCGTGGCGCTCAGCCCGGAAGCCCCGCTGCTGGCGAGCTACACGCAGGTCTTCATGAAGGCACTGGGCGGCTTTGTCGCACTGTTCTTTCCGCTGTTCCTGCTCGGGGCGGTGTTCGGCAAGCTGATGGAGGACTCCGGTGCAGCGCGCGTGATCGCCTCGCGCATCGTCGACTGGCTGGGCGCAGGCCGAGCCGTGCTGGCGATCGTGCTCGCCTGCGCGGTGCTCACCTACGGCGGCGTTTCACTGTTCGTGGTCGCCTTCGCGGTGTACCCGATCGCGGTCGAACTGTTCCGTGCCGTCGACGTGCCCAAGCGGCTGATGCCGGCGACGATCGCGCTGGGCGCGTTCACCTTCACCATGACCGCGCTGCCAGGCACTCCGGCGATCCAGAACGCGATTCCGATGCCGTACTTCGGCACCACGCCGTTCGCTGCTCCAGGACTCGGGATGATCGGCGGCGCGGTGATGCTGGTGCTTGGCGCGGTATGGCTGTTGCGCCGTGCGCGACAGGCGGCGGCTACAGGCGAGGGCTACGGCGCGGAACCCGACACTCCGGCAGGACTGGATCGCAGCGTGCGCCCGCACGCTCAAGGCGAGGGCGACAACGTGGCCGAGCTCGGCCCGCAGGGTGGAGCACCGTCGACGGCGCCGTTGCCAGGCTTCGGCGTGGCACTCGCTCCCATCGTGGCCGTGGTGGTGCTGAACTGGGTCCTCAGCGCTCACCTCCTGCCGCGCCTGGACAGCAGTTACCTGGCCAGTACCTTGTACGGCGCCACGAGCCTGGACGCGGTGCGCGGCACCTGGGCGATCATCGCCGCGCTGGCCATGGCCAACCTGCTGCTGATCGTGCTGGCCCGGCGCAGCCTGCCGGCGCTCAAGGCCACCCTGGACGCCGGCGCCAGCGCGTCCGTGCTGCCGATCTTCAATACGGCGTCGCAGGTCGGATTCGGCGCGGTGATCGCCTCGCTGGCGGGCTTCGCGGTGATCCGCGACGCGGTGCTGGGCATCGCGCCCGGCAATCCCCTGGTGTCGCTGTCGATCGCGGTCAACCTGCTGGCCGGCATCACGGGCTCTGCTTCCGGCGGCATGAGCATCGCGTTGCAGACGCTGGGCAGCACCTATCTGGAGATGGGCCGTGCTGCTGGAATCTCACCCGAACTGCTGCATCGAGTGACGTCGATCGCCACTGGGGGCCTCGATGCGCTGCCGCACAACGGTGCGGTGATCACGCTGCTGGCGATCTGCAAGCTGACGCACCGCCAGTCCTACCTCGACATCTTCGTTGTAGCGGTGCTTGTGCCGCTGGCGGCACTGGCCGTGGTCGTCGGCCTGGGCACCGCGTTCGGTTCGTTCTGACGCGGCGATGAAGTCAAGAAGCGACCGCCAGGACCTGGCTGGGCCTGCTGGACGAATCACCGCAGCGGTGCGTGAGTCGGGGAGGTTTCGTGGTGCCAGCGCCATTCGAGGATCTCCGGCATGTCCTGACCGTGGCGCTCGATGTACTGGCGGTGCTCGATGAGCTTGTCGCGCATGGCCTGCCGGAGGTGCGCGGCCCGGTAGCCGAGCGCAGGGACACGATCGATGACGTCGGCCACCAGGTGGAAGCGATCGAGGTCGTTGAGCACCGCCATGTCGAACGGCGTGGTGGTCGTACCTTCCTCCTTGTAGCCTCGCACGTGCAGGTTGCCGTGGTTGCTGCGCCGGTAGGTCAGCCGGTGGATCAGCCACGGGTAGCCGTGGTAGGCGAAGATGACCGGCTTGTCCGTGGTGAACAGCGTGTCGAAGTCGCGGTCGGACAGGCCGTGCGGGTGTTCTTCCTTCTGTTGCAGTGTCATCAGGTCCACCACATTGACGACCCGCACCTTGAGCGCCGGCAGGTGCTGGCGCAGCAGGTCCACCGCCGCCAGTGTCTCCAGCGTCGGCACGTCGCCGGCGCAGGCCATCACCACGTCCGGCTCGCCGCCATGGTCGGTGCTGGCCCATTCGAAGATGCCGATGCCGGCGGCGCAATGCTTGATCGCGGCGTCCATGTCCAGCCACTGCGGCGCCGGCTGCTTGCCGGCGACGATGACATTGACGAGGTTGCGCGAGCGCAGGCAGCGGTCGGTGACGCACAGCAGCGTGTTCGCGTCCGGCGGCAGATAGACACGGATGACGTCGGCCTTCTTGTTCACCACGTGGTCGATGAAGCCTGGGTCCTGGTGCGAGAAGCCGTTGTGGTCCTGGCGCCAGACATGCGAGGTGAGCAGGTAATTGAGCGAGGCGATCGGGCGCCGCCAGGGGATCTCGTTGCAGACCTTGAGCCACTTGGCGTGCTGGTTGAACATCGAGTCGACGATGTGGATGAAGGCCTCGTAGCAGGAGAAGAGGCCATGCCGGCCGGTAAGCAGGTAACCTTCGAGCCAGCCCTGGCACGTGTGCTCGGAGAGGATTTCCATCACGCGGCCGTCCGGAGCCAGGCCCTCGTCGTCGGGCGCTCGCTCGGCGAGCCAAGTGCGGTCGGTGACCTCGAACAGGGCGCCCAGCCGGTTGGAGGCGGTCTCGTCGGGGCCGACGACGCGGAAGTTGCGCGCCTCGATGTTGCGCCGCATGACGTCGCGCAGGAAGTTGCCCATCACCCGGGTGGCCTCGGCGTCCACCGCGCCGGGCTGCGGCACGGCTACGGCGCTGTCGCGGTAGTCGGGCAGGCGCAGGTCCCGCAGCAGCAGGCCGCCATTGGCATGTGGGTTGGAGCCCATGCGGCGCGCGCCCTGCGGCGCGAGCGCGAGGATCTCCGCGCGCGGTGCCCCGTGTTCGTCGAAGAGTTCCTCAGGCCGGTAGCTCTTCAGCCAAGCTTCGAGCAGTTGCAGGTGCGCGGAATTGCGGGCGGTGTCGGAAAACGGCACTTGGTGCGAGCGCCAGTTGCCTTCGACCGGCTTGCCGTCGACTTCCTTCGGCCCGGTCCAGCCCTTGGGACTTCTCAGCACGATCATCGGCCAGCGGGGGCGTTCGCTGTCGCCTGCGCTGCGTGCGGCGCGCTGAATCGCCCGAATCTCAGCGGTCACCGCGTCCAGCGTGGCCGCCATCGTGGCATGCATGGCCGCCGGTTCCGAACCTTCGACGAAGTGGGGCTTGTAGCCGTAGCCGACCAGCAGAGCTTCGAGTTCCGCGTGCGGGATGCGCGCCAGCACCGTGGGGTTGGCGATCTTGTAGCCGTTCAGGTGCAGGATCGGCAGCACCGCGCCGTCGCTGGCGGGATTGAGGAACTTGTTCGAGTGCCAGGCGGTGGCGAGCGGCCCGGTTTCGGCCTCGCCGTCGCCCACGACACAGGCCACGATCAGGTCGGGGTTGTCGAACGCCGCACCGAAGGCATGCGAGAGCGCATAACCCAGTTCACCACCTTCATGGATCGAGCCCGGCGTCTCGGCGGTGACATGGCTGCCCACCCCGCCAGGAAACGAGAATTGCCGAAACAGCTGCTGCATGCCTTCCGCGTCACGGGTGACGTTGGGGTAGAACTCGCTGTAGCTGCCCTCGAGCCAGGTGTTGGCGAACAGCGCCGGTCCGCCGTGGCCGGGGCCTGCGATGTAGAGCATGTCGAGGTTGTACTTCTTGATGACGCGGTTCAGGTGCGCGTAGATGAAGTTCAGGCCCGGCGTCGTGCCCCAATGGCCCAGCAGCCTGGGCTTGGTGTGCGCGGCTTCGAGCGGCCTGCGCAGCAATGCGTTGTCGAGCAGGTAGATCTGGCCCACCGACAGGAAGTTGGCTGCCCGCCACCAGGCGTCGAGTGCATCGAACTCCGTGCCAGGCGGCAAGGTTGCGACATGCGGGAAGGAGGCGGCGTTCATGGGTTGTTCCTTGGGTCATGCTGTCGAGCGACAAGCGCTTCTTGCGCAAGTACGCGCGCTTCGTCCACCGGAATCACCCACGCTTCGATGGCGCTGCCGGCGGGGCTGATCCGCCCCTCGCGGCCGAGGGTCGCGGCGTTTGCGGTCACGTCGAGCCGAATGCCCGCCCACTCCAGGCCGTCGAGTATGGCGGCGCGCACGGCTGCGGCGTGCTCGCCCACACCACCGCCGAACAGAATGCCATCCGCACCGCCCAGCACCGTGAGGTAGGCGCCGAGAAACTTGCGCGCCCGGTAGGCGTAGAGGGCCACCGCCAGACGCATGCGCGGATCGTCGCCGCTGAGCAGGACGCGCATGTCGCCGCTCACGCCCGAGATCCCCAGCAGGCCGGAGCCTTCGGACAACAGCCGATCCACTTCGGCGCTGCTCAGGCTCTCAGCGCGTTGCATGTAGGTCACGAGCGCAGGGTCAAGGTCGCCGCTGCGCGTTGCCATGACCAGGCCCTCAAGCGGCGAGAACCCCATGGAGGTGTCGCGCGGGCGGCCTCGCAGGGTGGCGGTGACGGAACAGCCGGCACCCAGCTGAAACGAGATCACGCGGCCGCCCGCTGGGAGATCGGGGCGCAGTTCGCACCATCGCGACGCCAGCGCCTGGTGCGCCAGGCCGTGAAAACCGTAGCGGCGCAACCCATGGCGTTCGGCGAGTTGCCATGGCACCGCATAGGTCGCTGCCAACGCCGGCAGGTGTGCGTAGAAGGCCGTGTCGAACACCGCCAGTTGGGGCGTTTCCGGCCCCAGCACCTCGCGGCAGGCGCGCACCCAGGCGAGCGCGACCGGGTTGTGCAGCGGGGCCAGCGACACAAGCCGTTCGATCTCGGCCTCCACTTCGGCGTCAAGCCATCGGGTGGAGGTCAGGCGCACGCCGCCGTGCACGACTCGGTGGGCCACCCGATGCGGGCGCTCTGTCAGGTACTGGTCGACAAAAGCGGACAGCAGCTCAACGGGGCGGTCCGCGGGGAGGCCCGGGCCGGTCTCGTGCCGTACTGCGCCGCAGGGCCGCAACTCGCCGCCGTCCGATGCGAAGGCAGCCAGTCGTACCGATGAACTGCCGGCGTTGACGGTCAGAATGATCACGACCCCGCCTCTTCGGCGGGTGCCGGTTGCAGTTCCAGCACGACTTCGCACGTTCCGCCCGCTGTTTCGGGCGGGTGCTGCACGAAGCCCAGGCTTCTTGCGAGCGCCAGCATGCGTCGGTTCTCCGCCAGCACGGTCGCCACCAGCCTGCGCGTACCTTGCTCGCGCAAGATGCGGATCAGCTTGCGCATCAGCACCGTTCCCAATCCCGCGCCCTTCAGCTCGGAGCGGACGATGATGCCGAACTCGGCGTCGATGTTGTCCGGGTCGGCCACGGCACGTGCGACGCCCAGTGTCTGCTCGACGCCGTCCGGGCCCGGGGCTGCCGCGACGATGGCCATTTCCCGCTCGTAGTCAATCTGGGTCAGCCGCGCCAGTTCACTGCGCTCAATGCTGCGCCGGCTGTAGAACACGCGCAACCTGACATCCGCGGGATCAAGGCTGCCGAGAAACTCCAGGTGCCGGGCTTCGTCCTCGGGTCGGATCGGACGCAGCGTCAGTTTGCGGCCCTGCCATGCGACGGTTTCGATGTGTTGAGCCGGGTAGGGGCGGATGGCAAAGTTCTGCGCGCCTGCGGGACCCTCGGCACTCACGCGGATGCGCGCATCGAGCACGATCGCGCCTTCGTGGTTGACGATCAGCGGGTTGATGTCCAGCTCGGCGACTTGGGGTACGTCGGCCAGCAGTTGCGACACGGAAACCAACACGGCATGCAAGGCTTCCCGGTCCGCCGCCGGGGTGTCGCGAAAGCCCTTGAGCAGCTTCGCCACGCGAGTGCGCTGCACCAATGCACCAGCCAGCGCGGTGTTGAGCGGCGGCAGGGCGACTGCGCGGTCGGCCACCACCTCGACCGAGGTGCCGCCCTGGCCGAACAGGATCACCGGGCCGAACACGCTGTCGATGCTGGCGCCGACGATCAACTCGTGGGCGTGGCTGCGTCGCACCATCGCCTGCACTGTGAAGCCGTCGATGCGCGCTTCGGGGCGGATTTGCCGAACACGCGCAAGCATGGACTGCGCAACATCGTGCAGCTCGGCAGCGTTGTCGATGTTCAGCGCCACCCCGCCGACATCGGACTTGTGCGAAATGTCGGCCGACAGGATCTTCAGCGCCACCGGAAACCCGATGGCCTCGGCGGCGCCAACGGCAGCCGAAGGGTCTGGGCCCACGGCGCGCGTGGCCACGACGGGGATGCCGTACGCGCTGAGCGCGGCCTTGGCTTCGGGCTCGGTGAGCATGTCGCGGCCTTCGGCCAGCACTTGCCGTACCAGCGCGTCTACGGAGGCCGTATCAGCGTCGCGGCCGGACAAACCTCTGGGCGTGGCGGTTGCCGGCATGAGCGCGGGCGCCTCCATCAGTTGCGCCTGGTTGCGGCGGTAGGTGACCAGCATCGAGAACGCGCGCACCGCCTCTTCGGGCGTCGGGTACCCGGCGATGCCAGCGTCCTGGAAGATCCGGCGTGCCTCGCCCACCGCCGTTTCGCCGAGCCAGCAAGCCATCAGTCGCGGCGTCGGCTGGCTTGCCAGTGGCAACATGGCGCGAGCAATCTCGGCGCTGGGCACGATCGCCGACGGGGCGTGGATGAACAGCACGGCACCTGCCACCGGGTCTTCGTTCAGGACCTGCAGGGCCTGCACATAACGCACCACAGGGGCATCGCCGATGATGTCCACCGGGTTGCCGTGCGACCAGTTGGGAGGCAGCACCGAATCCAGTCGTTGCAAGGTGCCATCGCGCAGATCGGCCAGCTTCACCCCGGCATGCGACGCGGCATCGGCAGCCATGACGCCCGCTCCGCCGCCGTTGGTCAGGATGGTGAGTTCTTCGCAGCGGTTGGTCCGAAAGCGCGTCAGAGTCTCGGCTGCCGTGAACAACTGCTGCAGCGTATCCACGCGCAGCATGCCCGCGCGCCGGATCGCCGCGTCGTACACCAGATCAGAGCCGGCCAGCGCGCCGGTGTGCGATGCCGCGGCGCGCTGGCCTTCGTCGGAGCGTCCGGCCTTGACCACGATGACCGGCTTGTTGCGCGCCGCGGCGCGCGCGGCCGACATGAACTTGCGCGGTGACTCGATGGATTCGATGTACAGCAGGATGGCACGTGTCTTCGGGTCACTGGCCAGGTAGTCCAGCATGTCACCGAAGTCCACGTCGGCGTGCTCCCCCATCGACACGAAGTGCGAGAAGCCGATGGCTCGGGCCCGTGCCCAGTCGAGCATCGCGGTCACCAGTGCGCCCGACTGCGAAACGAAGGCCAACTCGCCCGGCAAGGCGTCAATGTGTGCGAAGCTGGCGTTCAAACCAATGTGTGTCGCCAGCAGGCCGATGCAGTTGGGACCGAGGATGCGCAGCAGATGCGGGCGGGCGGCGGCCAGCATGGCCTTCTTCTGCTCGGCGTCCAGACCCGAGGTCAGCACCACTGCGGCACGCGTCCCCAGCGCGCCCAACTCTTCGATCAGGCCCGCCACGGTGGCCGGCGGCGTGCAGATCACCGCCAGTTCGGGAACGGATGGCAAGTCGGCGGCGCGTGCAAAAACCGCTTGCCCATCCAACTCACGGTGCTTCGGGTTGACGGCATAGGCCGGGCCCTTGAATCCGCCATCACGAATGCTCGCCCACACCATGGCGCCCACGCTGGCGCGGCGCTGCGAGGCACCGAACACCGCCACCGAAGCCGGATCGAACAACTGGTCGAGGTTGCGGATGCTCATGGGAGGTTCGCGCACACCCGCAACGCGCCGTCCCGAAGTGGGCAAGCCTGCCTCCACGGACGGCGAGACATGTTGCCGCACCTCGCGACAGCAACGTTGACCCGCGTCAATTCAGCGACCGGGGCAAGGTCAATCGCGGTACGCAGTGGCGCGCGCACGGTAGTCACGGCGGGATGAATGCGGCGCCATGCAGAGCCTCAGTTCGCTTCTGCGGCTGGCACACTGCCTACCATTGACCGCAGCTACCCGCACCAATGGAAAAGAAGCAAACCTGGACTGTCGTCTACTGGGTCATCGCCCTGATGCTGCTGGTGACGCTGCAGGACGTGTGGCAGTCGGCGACGCAGGTCGAGGTCGTGCCCTACAGCGAGTTCGAGAAGGCCATCGAGGAGGGCCGCATCGCCAAGGTCACCATCTCCGACCAGCGCATCACCGGACAGCTGAAGTCACCCGAGGGCCGCAAGACGACGCTGGTGGCCAACCGCGTCGAGCCGGCACTGGCCGAGCGACTGGGGCGCTGGGAAGTTCCATACACGCGCGTCGTGCAGAGCACCCTGCTGCGCGACCTGATGTCGTGGGTCTTGCCCGCGCTCGTGTTCTTCGGCCTGTGGATCTTCCTGATGCGCCGCTTCGCCGACAAGCAGGGCATGGGCGGCTTCATGTCCATCGGCAAGAGCAAGGCCAAGGTGTACATCCAGACCGACACCGGCGTGACCTTCGCCGACGTGGCCGGCGTCGACGAGGCGCGGCAGGAACTCGAGGAGGTGGTCGACTTCCTGCGCCATCCGCAGGAGTACGGTCGGCTGGGTGCACACATACCCAAGGGCGTGCTGCTGGTCGGCCCGCCGGGCACCGGCAAGACGCTGCTCGCCAAGGCCGTGGCCGGAGAGGCCAAGGTGCCGTTCTTCTCGATCTCGGGCAGCGAGTTCGTCGAGATGTTTGTCGGCGTCGGCGCAGCGCGCGTGCGCGACCTGTTCGAGCAGGCGCGCGCCAAGGCGCCGGCGATCATCTTCATCGACGAGCTCGACGCACTGGGCCGAGCGCGAGGCGCCTTCCCTGGCCTGGGCGGGCACGACGAGAAGGAGCAGACGCTGAACCAGCTGCTGGTGGAGATGGACGGCTTTGACGCCTCGGTCGGCCTGATCATCCTCGCGGCGACCAACCGGCCCGAGATCCTCGACCCCGCATTGCTGCGCGCAGGGCGCTTCGATCGGCAGGTGCTGGTCGACCGGCCCGACAAGAAGGGCCGCCTGGACATCCTGCGCGTGCACGTGCGCAAGGTGACACTGGACCCCGCGCTGCACCTGGACGAGGTGGCCGCGCTGACGCCGGGTTTCACCGGCGCGGACCTCGCCAACCTCGTCAACGAGGCGACGCTCGCCGCTACGCGGCGCAAGGCCAACCAGGTGACGCTGGCGGACTTCACCGTCGCGATCGAACGCATCGTCGCCGGCCTCGAACGCCGCAACCGCGTGCTCAACCCCGAGGAGCGCAAGACCGTGGCCTATCACGAGATGGGCCACGTGCTGGTCGCGCTGGCGCTGCCGGGCGGCGACGCGGTGCACAAGGTGTCGATCATCCCGCGCGGCATCGGCGCGCTCGGCTACACGATCCAGCGTCCGACCGAGGACCGCTACCTGATGACGCGCAGGGAACTGGAACGCAAGATCGCCGTGCTGCTGGGCGGGCGCGCCGCCGAGAAGCTGGTGTTCGGCGAGTTGTCCACCGGCGCGGCCGACGACCTGGCCAAGGCCAGCGACATCGCGCGCGACATGGTCAGCCGCTACGGCATGGACGAGGGCCTGGGCTATGTCGCGCTCGAGGTGCAGCGTGCGTCGATGCTGGACCTGCCGGCCGCTTTGGGGCAGGGCGGGCCGGCGTTGTCCGAGCAGACGCTCCGGCGCATCGACGAGGCGATCCGCTCCATCGTCATGGGCGCCTTCGAGCGCGCCACGGCCATCCTCGGCAGCAATCGGGAAGTGCTCGAGCGCGGCGCGCAGGCGCTGCTCGCACAGGAGACGCTGGACGAGCCGGCGATCCGCGGCCTCACCGCCGACCTGCGGCACACCTAGCCCCGCCGTCGAGCCCCCATGGCGCACCTGACGCAGATCCTGCTGCTGTTGTCCGTGGCGCTGGCGGTGGTGCTGGCCTGCCAGCGGCTGCAGGTGCCCTCGGCCCTGGGCTATCTGCTGGTCGGCGTGATCCTCGGGCCGCACACCGCCGGGCCCACGGTGCAGGTGCCGGAGTTCACCGCCCTGGCCGAGTTCGGCGTCGTCTTCCTGCTGTTCACGATCGGGCTGAACTTCTCTCTGCCGCAGTTGCAGGCGTTGCGCCACCAGGTGCTCGGCCTTGGCACGGGACAGGTCGCCTTCACCACCGCGGCGGTGGGACTGGCCGGCTGGCTCGCCGGCCTGCCCGCAGCGGCCGCCTTCGTGCTCGGCGCCGTGTTCGCGCAGTCCTCGACGACCATCATCGCCAGCCTGCTGAAGGAGCGCGGCGAGGACAACGCGCCGCACGGCCGCCTGGGGCTGGCGATGTCGGTGTTCCAGGACGTCACCGCAGTGCCCTTCCTCGTCGTCATTCCGGTACTGGGCGCTGCCGCCGCGGCCGACGTACTGGCCGGTGCGCTGGCTTGGGCATTGGCCAAGGCACTGCTGGCGTTTGCTTTGGTGTTCGTCGTCGGCCGGCTGCTGTTGCGTCGGCTGATCCACCACGTGGCCGAACGCCGCTCGGCGGAGATGTTCACGCTGACCGTGCTGCTGATCGCGCTGCTGGCGGCCTGGGCCACGCATGGGCTGGGACTGTCGCTGGCCTTCGGCGGTTTCCTGGCCGGCATGATTCTCGGGGAGACCGAGTTCCGCCACCAGGTCGAGGCCTCGATGCGGCCTTTCCGCGACGTGCTGCTGGGCCTGTTCTTCGTCGGCATCGGCATGCTGTTCGATCCGGCCGCCGTGTGGCCCGTGTTGCACTGGGCATTGCTCGGGGCGGCGGTGATCCTGGCGAGCAAGCTGCTGATCGTCGCCGCGATGGTGCGCCGTGCGGGCCTGCCGCTGACGCAGGCTTGGCGCACCGCGCTGCTGCTGGCCGTGGGTGGCGAGTTCGGCCTCGCGCTGGTGGCCATCGCGCTCGACGCGCGGGTGGTCGACGGGCGCTTGGGGCAGATCGCCATCAGCGCGGTGCTGCTGTCGATGGTCGTCGGCGCGGTGTTGATCCGCTTCAACGGCGCGATCGCTGCGCGGCTCACGGGAACCGCAGTGCCGCGGCACGGGTTGCCCGGCGCAGACGAGTTGCCGGCCAACGAAGGCGGGCATGGGCCGGTGGTGATCGGCGGCTACGGGCGGGTCGGTCACACCATCGCCGTGCTGCTGCACTCGCGCGGCATTCCCTTCGTCGCTTTCGACACCGATCCCAGGCGTGTCTCGCAGGGGCGCGCCGACGGGCACGCCGTGTCGTACGGCGACATCGCCGACCCCGAACTGCACGGGGCCATTCGCGTCGATCGCGCGGCGCTGGTCCTGCTGGCGGTCGACGACGCGGGCACGGCGCTCAAGGCCGTCACGCTGCTGCGCAGCGCTTGCCCGCAGGTGCCGGTGATCGCCCGGGCGCGCAACCTCGACGACAGCACGGCGCTGATTCAGGCGGGCGCGGCGCATGCGTATCCCGAGGCGATCGAGGCCAGCCTGCGATTGGGCGCCACCGCGCTGCAGATGCTCCACGTGCCCGTTGAAGAGGTCGAGCAGCTGGTCCAGGCGGTGCGGGACTGGGACTACCGCCCGGTCGTCGATGCGGGGCACGATGCCGACGCCGGGCCGCCGGCTGCGCGCTGACGCCAGACAAGGCAGCCACCCCCCGTCAACGCTATGCTGGCTTGCTGCAGGAGAGTGCCCCATGAACAGCCTGACCCACATCCTCGCTCCGACTGACTTCTCCGGCCCGTCACGGCACGCCGTCGAGCGCGCGGCGCGCTTGGCGCGCGAGCACGGCGCGCATCTGCACCTGCTGCATGTGGTGCATGCCGGTGCGCTCGAGCGCCTGCGCGCGCTGCTGGGCGCCGACACGGCGGTGGAGCCCGAATTGATTCTCGATGCCAACCGCCAGCTCGAGGCACTCGCGGCCGACATCGGCGGCGAGCACGGTCCCGGCGTCCAGACGAGTCTGCGCAATGGATCGGTACTCACCGAGGTCGATGCGCAGGCCGACGCGATCGGGGCAGAGCTCGTGGTGCTCGGGGCGCGCGGCGCGGGGTTCGTGCGGCGCATCGCGTTGGGCACAACCGCCGAACGGCTGCTGCGCACCACGCGCCGTCCACTGCTCGTCGTCAAGCAGAAGGCGCACGAAACGTACCGGCGGGTGCTCGTGCCAGTGGACTTTTCCGCCTCGTCGGCGGCCGCGATCGCGCTGGCGCGTCGCGTCGCGCCCGGCGCCTTTCTCACGCTGCTGCACGCCTACGAGGTGCCGTTCGAGAGCCGCATGCACCTGGCCGGCGTCGACACGAAGAGCATCGAACGCTACCGGGCCCAGGCGCAGCAGTTCGCCCACCAGCGCCTGCACGAAGCGGCGGCTGCGGCCGGACTGCGTACTGGCCAGTGGCAGCCGTGTCTGGTCATGCAGGACCCGTCGCTCGCCGTTGTCGAACAGGAGCAGGAGGCCGACTGCGATTTGATCGTCATCGGCAAGCACGGCGCCGGCATGGTCGAGGACTTCCTGCTCGGCAGCGTGACCAAACACGTGCTCGCGGAGTCGGCCGGCGACGTGATGGTGTCGACCACGCACGTGGCGTGACGGCGCTGCCGGGGCCGGCGCTGCGCGCGTTGCTGTGCGTGTTGCTGGCCGCCGTCGTGTTTGCCGCCGTGCCGCCGCCTGACAGCCTGCGCACCGGTCTGGCCCTGTTTGTCCTGATCGGGTCGCTGTGGATGACGCAGGCGTTGCACCTGAGCGTCACCGCACTCCTGGTGCCGCTGCTGGCGGTGCCCGGCGGCGTGTTGAGCGTGCCGGCAGCGCTGGCGCCGTTCGCGCATCCCGTGATCTTCCTCTTCCTCGGCGGCTTCGCGCTGGCAGCGGCGTTGCAGCACCAGGGATTGGACCGCGCGCTGGCCCAGCACGTGCTGCGGCTGGCGAGGGGGCATCGGGGAGGGGCTGTGCTGCTGCTGTTCGGGCTGACGGCGCTGCTGTCGATGTGGATCAGCAACACCGCCACGGCCGCGATGATGGTGCCTCTGGCGCTGGGCCTGTTGCGCGGGCCGGACGACCACGGCGCGGCCGCGACGCCCGCGATCGGACTCCGCGAGCAGGCTTTCGTGCTGCTGGGCACGGCCTACTCCGCCAGCATCGGCGGCATCGGCACACTGGTGGGCAGTCCGCCTAACGCGATCGCCGCCGCCGAGGCGGGCATCTCGTTCGCGCAATGGCTGCGCATCGGCCTGCCCGCGGTGGCGCTGCTGCTGCCGCTGATGATTGGCGCGCTGTACCTGGTGCTGCGACCACGCCTGGGCGGACGGGTGGCCTCGGCGTGCGAGCCGCTCGTGTGGACACGCGGCCGGCGCGTGACGGTGGCCGTGTTCGCGCTCACCGCGGCCGGCTGGGTGTTCGCCGCGCCGCTGGCGCGCGTGCTCGGCATCGCTGCCGACATCGATAGCCTGGTGGCCATCGCCGCTGTCGCCGCGCTGGTGAGCCTTGGGGCGATCGACTGGCCGCATCTCGAACGTCGGACGCACTGGGACGTGCTGCTGCTGTTCGGCGGCGGGCTGGCGCTCGGCCGGGTGATGGAAGCCAGCGGCGGCAGCCGCTTCCTGGCCGATGCCCTGGTGCAACAGCTGCACGGCGCGCCGCCCCTGCTGGTGCTGCTGGGCGTCGTTGCCTTCGTGGTCTTCCTGACCGAATTGGTCAGCAACACAGCGGTCGCGGCGCTGCTGGTGCCGGTGTTCATGGTGGTCGGCGACGCGCTCGACCTGCCGGGGCCGGTGCTGGCCGGTGCGATCGCGGTGGCCGCTTCCTGCGCGTTCATGCTGCCGGTGGCCACGCCGCCGAATGCCATCGTCTACGGTACGGGGCAGGTGCCGCAGGCAACGATGATGCGCTGCGGGCTGGTACTGAACCTGGTCTGCATCGGCGCCGTCGCAGCGGCTGCATTCCTGGCGTTCGGCTGACTCCGAGGGCTGGGCGGATCAGGAGGGCGTCGTCCGCCGCCGCAGCAGCACCGCCACCAGCGTGATCACCGTCAGCGGCAGCACGAACCCGGTCATCGCCAACGTGTAGGTGCGCAGCGCGTCGTGCTGCTGGGCGGCGAGGATCAGGTAGGCCACGTAGGCTGTGTAGTACAGCACGAAGACCGCGCCCTCCCAGCGGGCGATTTCGCGTCCGGTCAGGAACACCGGCACGCAGGCCAGTGCGACCGCCAGCATGACCCAGATGTCGAATGCCAGCAGCGACGGTGCCATCGTCAGGCCGTCGCCGCCGGCCGCCAGGCCGGAGAGTCCCAGGCAGCCCAGGATGTTGAAGGTGTTGCTGCCCACCACGTTGCCCACCGCGATGTCGCGCTCGCCCTTGATCGCTGCGGTGATCGAGGTCGCCACCTCGGGCAGCGACGTGCCGGCCGCGACGATGGTCAGGCCGATGACCAGGTCGCTGACGCCCAGCGCCTTCGCGAACGTCACCGCGGCCTCGACCAGCCACTGCGATCCCAGCACCAACGCGCCAAGCCCGGCGACGACGAGGCCGATCTGCACGAGCGGCGAGCGGTCCCAGGTGGCCGCCCTTGCGGGGCCGAAGGACTCGGTGTACTCGTTCTGCGCGGCCTGCGTCTCGCGGCGCGACTGAACGACCAGGAAGCCGGTGTAGACGAGCAGCAAGCCCAGCAGCAGCGCGCCGTCGAGCCAGGAAATGCGGCCGTCGAGTCCGAGCAGCAGCAGCACTGACGCGCCGATCATGATCGGCACCTCCTGCCGGATGAGCTGGATGTTGACCACCAGCGGGGCAATCAGCGCGCTGGCGCCGAGGATGAACAGCACGTTGAAGACGTTGCTGCCGACCACGTTGCCGATCGCGAGATCGACTCGTCCGTCCAGCACCGCGCCGACCGAGACGGCCATTTCGGGCGCGCTGGTGCCGAAGGCGACCACCGTCAGGCCTACGACCAGCGGCGAGATGCCGAACGACAGCGCCAGCCTGGAGGCGCCGCGCACCAACAGGTTGGCGCCAGCGATCAGCGCGAGCAGCCCGCCCGCGAACATCATGAGTTGCACGGTTGCATTCCTTGGTCTCTGCAGTGTTCCCGCCGGGCGACGCCGACATTGCGTTCCGCAACTGTACCCGCGGCGTTCAGGCCGGCGGCTGGGCCGCCGCAGCGGCCCACTCGCGCCACAGCGCCAGCAGGATGGCGAGGATGACCGGGCCGACGAACAGGCCGATCAGCCCGAAGGCGGCCAAGCCGCCGAGCACGCCGAACAGCACGAGCAGAAAGGGGACGCGCGAGACGCCGCTGATGACCAGCGGCCGCACGAGATTGTCGATCCAGCTCACGGCGAGTGCGCCCCACAGCAGCAGCCCGATGCCGGCGGCGGTCTCGCCCTGGGCCAGCAGCCAGACGCCGATCGAGCCCCAGATCAACGGCGCGCCGAAGGGAATCAGCGCCACCAGCGCGGTGGTGGCGCCCCAGAACACCGGCGCGGACACGCCAGCCACCCAATAGCCCAGTCCGGCCATGGCCCCTTGCACGACCGCCGCCAGCAGCAGGCCGTAGACCACCGCGCGCGTCGTGCTGCCGGCGGCGTCGAAGTAGCCGTCCACACGCCCGCCCAGCAGGCCCTGCAGCACGCGCCGCGCTTCGGCCAGCAGGTGGTCGCCGTCGCGGAACAGGAAGAAGGCGGTCAGCAGCGCCACCGCGAAGCGCAACGCATTCAGCCCGAGGTCGCCGAGCAGGCGCACGACCTGGGTGCCGACACGTTCGCCCCACTGCTCGCCCCATTCGGCGAGCTGCCGGCCCCAGGCGGCGCGGTCGCCGCCCAGCTCGGCCAGCCGCTCCTGCAGCCAGGGCCCGATCCAGGGGATGCGCGCGAGCGGCTCGGGCAGCTCGACCCCGGTCCGCAGCAGCGCCACGGCCTCGCGCAGCGCGACCGCGCCTTCGCGCTGCAGCAGCACGACCAGCCACAGCAGCGTCGCGCCGAGCAGCAGCGCCAGCAGCGTCGTCATCACCAGGGCCGCCCAGATGCGCCGCCCGCCGACGCGAGCCAGCACGCGCTCGTGCAGCGGCCACGCGACGTACACCAGGATGGCCGCCCAGGCAATCGCGGTGAAGAAGGGCTGGAGGATGACGAAGCCGACGATCAGCAGACCGCCGAGCAGCGTCGCGACGATGCTGCGTCTGAGCCAGGTCGCAGTGGCGGATTCGTGCATGAGGTCAGGTTCGACGCCGGGCGGCGACGGCGTGCCTTGTCGATGGTCGGATCGCTGTCATCGTTGGCCCTCGGCCGGGCCTTCGAGAGCCTCGTCGCCGCTGGCGGCCGCCGCGATGCCGCGCCCCACGTTCACCAGCGCCAGCAACAGCAGCCCGAGGACGAAGAACAAGCCAGTGCTGACGATGGCCAGCCGGTGGTTGCCGCCGGTCAAGAGCGTCACCAGGCCGTAGGTCATCGGCCCCAGGATGGCCGAGACGCGGATCGCGAAGGTCCACAGGCCGTAGAACTCGGCGCGCCGCGGCTCGGGCGCGAATGCGCCGGCCAGCGCGCGCCCGGCCGACTGGCTCGAGCCCATGCACAGCCCGGCGATGACCGCCGCGATCCAGAACAGCCCCGGCCCGGTGGCCAGTGCGGCCAGCAGCGTCATCACGACCCAGCCCGCCAACGTGACCGCCAGCGCCGGCCGGTGGCCGATGCGATCCTGCGCGTAGCCCCAGGCGAAAGCGCCGGCGGCGGCGGCGATGTTGACGAGGAAGATCAGCATCATCGTCTGCGTCTGCTCGAAGCCAAGTACCTGCTCGGCGTACACCGCCGACAGCGCGACCACCACCGAGATGCCGGCCTGGTAGGCGACGGCGCAGGCCAGCAGCGCGCTGAAGTCGCGGAAGCGCCGCGCCTCGCGCCGGGTGCGATTCAGCCGCGCCAGCGCGGCGCCCACACCGGACCCGCCGGCCGGCATCGCCTGCGGCCTTGCGCGCTCCTTCAGCAGCGCGAAGGTCGCCAGCGCCGACGCCGCGAAGACGCCGGCCGTGATCAGCATCGTCACCGGCACGAAGTGCGAGGCCGGCAACCCCTGACCCTGGGCCCAGATCACGTAGGCCAGGCTCAGCCCGAGCGTGAGCATGCCGCCGAAGTAGCCGAAGGCCCAGCCCCAGCCCGACACGCGCCCCAGGCTGTGCTCGCGCGCCAGTTCGGGCAGGAAGGCCGCGATCAGCGACTCGCCGTAGGTGAAGAACACGTTGGACAGCACCACCGCCGCCACCGCCCAGGCGACGTCGCCCGGGCCGGCGCCGGCCAGCGCGGCGGTGGCGGCGACGCAGCCGATCGTCGACAGCAGCAGCAGCCGCTTCTTCGCCGCGCGCAGGTCGGCGTAGGCGCCGATGGCCGGCATCGTCACCATCACGATCAGGCTCGACAGCGCAAGCGCCGAGGTCCAGGCCAAGGTGGCCCAAGTCGCGCCGCCGGCGATGCCGCCGACGAAGTAGGCGCTGAACACGGCCGTGAGGACGACGGTCGTGTAGCCCGAATTGGCGAAGTCGTACATCGCCCAGCCGAACACCTCGCGCCGGCGCACGCCGGGGTTCAGGGCATCCTGGGCAAACAGGGGCATGGCAAGCGTCTCGCGTCGAGTCAGCGTGGAGGACAGGGCGTCCTCAAGCCGGGTCCAGCATCGGCTCGCGCAGCGCGGCGGCGAGCGCACGGCGCGCGGCATCGCGTGCGGCGACAGCGGCATCCCAGCCGTTGCCCGCGTGCCGGATCGGCGGCAGCAGGCGCAGTTCCACCGGCACCCGTTCGGGCAGCCAGGCGCCGGCGCGCAGCAGCGAGCGCGTGCCGTGCAGGGCCAGCGGCAGCAGCGGCGCGCCGGCCTCGGCGGCGGTGACGAAGGCGCCGAGCTTGAAGGGCAGCAGGCCGGGCGCGCGCCGGAACGTGCCCTCGGGGAAGATGACGAAGGACTCGCCGGCACGCACGCGCGCCAGCAGGGCCTGCGTGTCCTCGACGCCGCGCGCGGCGTCGAAGCGCTCGACGAAGGCGATGCCCAGCCGGCGCAGCGCCGCGCCGACGAACGGTGCGCCGGCCAGCTCGCGCTTGGCCGCGAAACCGAAGCGCGGCGGCAGCAGCGCGCCCAGCAGCATCGCATCGACGTAGCTGGCGTGGTTGGCGACGACGATGCAGGCGCCGTTGGCCGGCAGGTGTTCGAGACCATGCACCTGCACCGGCAGCCCGGTCAGGCGCAGCGCGGCGCGGGCAAAGCCGCGTGCCACGGCTCGCCGGCCCTCCAGGCGCGGGCCGAGCATGATCAGCCCCCAGGCGAAGCTGCCCAGCGCCAGCAGCACGGTCCAGGCCCACAGGCCCCAGGCGCGGCGGCCGAGCATGCGCCAGGCGCCCAGGCCGCGCGAGCGCGCCGCCGAGGCGGCCAGCGACAGCCACTGCCGCCACGGCGCGCGCTGCGTCGTGCCAAGCCGGCCCTGCTCGTACAGCTCGCGGCAGGCCGAGCGGCGGATCTTGCCGCTGGAGGTCTTGAGAACGGTGTGCGGCGGCGCCAGCACCACGTCGTCGGCCGGTGCGCCCAGCAACGAGGCCGACAGTGCGGTGATCTCGTGCGCCAGCCGTTCGCGCTGCGCCACATCGGCCTCGCGCGTTTCGGCCAGCACCACCAGGCGCTCGGTGGCGTGGCGCGGGTCGGTGGCCGGGAACACCGCCACGCCGCCCTTGCGCACGCCGGGCAGCGCGGCGACGGCGCTCTCGAGCTCGTGCGGGTGGATGTTGAAGCCGCCGCGGATGACGATGTCCTTCTCGCGGCCGGTGAGGAACAGCTCGCCGTGCAGCAGGAAGCCGAGGTCGCCGGTGTTCAGCCACTCGCCGTCGAACATCCTGGCGTTGGCCTGCGGGTTGGCCAGGTAGCCCTGCGTGCTCGAGGGCCCGCGGAACTGCACCCGCCCCTGGTGGCGCTCGGGCAGCTCGCGCGAGCCGGCATCGACGACGCGGATCTCGTGCCCTGGCAGCGGCAGCCCGCACGAGACGAGGCGCAGCGGCGCGGGGTCGCCCTCGCGCGCCGGCTGCGCGATGCTGTCGCGGATCAGCGCCGCACGGTCGACGGGCTCGATCCAGGGCCCGCGCGCCAGCGGCGGGAAGGCCAGCCCGACCGAGCTTTCGGCCAGGCCGTAGACGGGCGTCAGCGCCTCGCGCCTGAAGCCGCAGCGCGCGAAGCGCGCAGCAAAGCGCTCGAGCGTGTCGGGGCTGACCGGCTCGGCGCCGTTGAAGGCCAGGCGCCAGCTCGACAGGTCCAGCCGCTCGAGTTCGCCGTCGCCGATCTTGGCCAGGCACAGCTCGTAGGCGAAATTCGGTGCCGCCGACAGCGTGCCGCGGTGCTGCGCGATCGCCTCCAGCCAGCGCTGCGGCCGCGCCAGGAAGGCCAGCGGCGACATCAGCACGAGGTGGAAGCCGACCACCAGCGACCCCAGGCAGGCGCCGATCAGCCCCATGTCGTGGTACAGCGGCAGCCAGGAGACGAAGGTGTCGCGCGGGCCCACGCCCGAGGCGCGCCACATCGCGCGCAGGTTGGCCAGCAGGTTGGCGTGCGTCAGCACCACGCCCTTGGGCTCGCCGGTGCTGCCCGAGGTGTACTGCAGGAAGGCGACGTCCGAGGCCGTCACCGGCACGGTCGCCGCGGGGCTGCCGGCGGCGGCGGCGGCGATGTCCGCCACGGTGGCTACCGCCTGCAGCGTGTCGAGCTCGGCGCGCAGCAGATGGGCCAGCGGCTTGGCCCGCTCCACCGTCAGCAGCTCGCGCGCGCGGGCGTTGCGCAGGATGCCGGCGATGCGCCGCAGATGGTCCTCGAGCTGCGAGGGCCTTGCCGGCGGGTACAGCGGCACCGGTACGCCGCCGGCGCGCAGCGTGCCGTAGAAGGCGGCGAAGAACTCGCGCCCGGTGGGCAGCATGATCGCCACCGCCTCGCCGCGCACCAGGCCGCGCGCCTGCAGGCCCGCGGCGACCGCCTGCGCGTCGGCGTGCAGCGCGGCGTAGCTCATTTCGGTGGGCGCCTCGGGGCTTTCGTAGAGCGAGATCAGCACGCGCTGCGGGTGCTGGCGCAGGTGCCAGTCGAAGACCTCCAGCAACGTGGCCGCGCCGTCCGGTGCGGCGACGTCCTCGCCGGACGGCGCCGCCGCGGGCGCCGCGGGCACCCTGAGCGGTCGCGGCGCCTGCGCCGCGTCGTGCGGCGCGCGCTCCACGTGCCGCAGCAGATCGCGCGGCGTCTCGGCCTGGGTGAGGGCGGCTTCGTCGAGCTGCACGCCGAACTCCTGGCCGATGCGGGCCAGCAGTTCGACGCGCGCCAGGCTGTCCAGCCCGTAGTCGCGCTCCAGCGAGTCGTCCAGGCCGAGCGAGGCCAGGCGCGCGGAGCGCTGGCGCAGTTCCGCGGCTACGCTCTGCACGGCGCGCAGCAGGCGCTGCGCCGCGTCGCCGGGCGCGGCGGGCGGCACCTCGGCCACGGCGGTGTCACGGATCAGGTCGACGCTCATCGTGGCATTGCAGCGCAAGTCGGGCCGGCCGGCGTTGGCGTGCGTCAATTCGCGGCCGGCGCGATCGATACCGCCGCCGATGCGGCCGGCGCGGCCGACGCGGCGGGGGCCGGGGGCGCCGGCACATGCCGCGCCAGTTGGCCGAACAGCATTCCCGCCGTCAGGGCGAACGCCGGGCTCAGATCGAGCCCGGCGTCGCGCAGGCGGCTCGCGACCCACACGTTGCAGGTGGCGAACAGGTGGAAGCGTTCGACCGAAGCGTAGAAGCGTCCCTGGCCGTACAGCGCCGGGCCGAAGGCGACCGGCGCACCGTCGGCGCCGCGCTCGTGGCTGGCGGCGATCGCCGCGGCCAGGCGCTGCGCGCCCCGGTGCGAAAGCTGCACCGCGAGCAGCGGCGCGCCCGGGAAGGCCGCCTGCGGCGGCTCCTGCAGGGCCACGACGTGCAGCACGCCCGGGCTCGGCCACAGCAGGGCGCGCAGGCCGAGCCACCAGCCCGGGTCCGTGGCCTGGTAGTAGGCACGGTCGCCCCACCCCACCTCGAAGAACTCTGCCTGCGCAAACTCGTGCCGCGCCGGCCAGTCCTGAGCGAGGACCGCCGGCACGATGATGCCGCTGTGCCAGCCCTGCGAGACCACGTGCACGGTGATGGCCGGGAGTGCCGGCGTGCCAGACCGGCTGGGCACGTGCCCGCAGCCGAGCGCCAGCGCGATCGCCAACTTCAGCGCCAGCGGGGACGAGGACAGCGCGGCACGCAGCCTCACTGCGAGGCCGCATCGCAGCGCTTGGCGCCTCGTCGCGGGCCTCGTCATGGCGCATTCTGGGCTCGCGCCGCCCCTGCGCCGACGTCCCTCCACCCGCAAGCGTTGACCGGCATCAAACGCCGAGCGCATTTGCCGCCGACGATTGGAACCATCGTCGACGCAGGCGCCTCGCAACAGGGGAAGGAGATGGTCATGACCCAGAAGATGAAGGCGGCCGTGTTCGTCGAACCCGGTCGCATCGTGCTCGACGAAAAACCCGTCCCCGACGTGGGGCCGCTGGACGCGCTGGTGCGCGTGACCACGACCACCATCTGCGGCACCGACGTGCACATCCTCAAGGGCGAGTACCCGGTGGCCAAGGGCCTGACGGTCGGGCACGAGCCGGTGGGCGTGATCGACAAGCTCGGCTCGGCGGTGCGCGGCTACCGCGAAGGCCAGCGCGTGATCGCCGGCGCGATCACGCCCAGCGGCTGGAGCAACGCCTGCCAGTGCGGCTGCGGCGCGCAGGACGGCGCCGGCACCGCGCACGGCTGGAAGCCGCTGGGCGGCTGGCGCTTCGGCAACACCATCGACGGCTGCCAGGCCGAGTACGTGCTCGTGCCCGACGCGATGACCAACCTGGCCGTGGTGCCCGACGAGCTGAGCGACGAACAGGTGCTGATGTGCCCCGACATCATGTCCACCGGCTTCGGCGGCGCCGAGAGCGGCGGCATCCGCATCGGCGACACGGTGGCGGTGTTCGCGCAGGGGCCGATCGGCCTGTGCGCGGCCGCCGGCGCCAAGCTGAGCGGCGCGACCACCGTGATCGGCGTCGACCGCATCGCCGCTCGCCTGGCGATCGCGCGCCGCATGGGCGCCGACATCGTGATCGACTCGAGCAAGGAGGATCCGGTGCAGGCGATCCTGCGCCTGACCGGCGGCCGCGGCGTCGACGTCGCGATCGAGGCGCTGGGCATCCAGGACACCTTCGAAGCCTGCCTGCGCGTGCTGCGCCCGGGCGGCACGCTGTCAAGCCTGGGCGTGTACTCCACCGACCTGAAGATTCCGCTGGGCGCGTTCGCCGCCGGGCTCGGCGACCACAAGATCGTCACCACGCTGTGCCCGGGCGGCAAGGAGCGCATGCGCCGGCTGATGGCGGTCATCCAGGCCGGTCGCCTGGACCTTTCGCCGATGGTCACGCACCGCTTCAAGCTCGACGACATCGAGAAGGCCTACGACCTGTTCGGCCACCAGCGCGATGGCGTGCTGAAGGTCGCCATCACGCCATGACGGCGCAGCTCCCTTTGCGCGTGCTCGCTTGGCTCGTGCTGCCGCTGCTGGCGGCGGGCTTGGCCGGTTGCGCGTCGCTGCTGCCTCGCGGCTCGAGCGAGCAGCCATCGGCCTTCGACAGCTTCGAGGCCGCGCAGCGCGCGCTCGAGCAGGTGGTGCCGTTCCGCACCACGGTGGCCGAACTGGCCGCGTTGGGCTTCGACCCCGAGGGCGGGCGCAACGTCACGCGCGTGCCGTATCCGGAGGTGATCACGCGGCTCGCGCCGCATCCCGGCGTGCCGCTGGAGTCGCTCGACGAGGGCGTGCGCGCCTGCGTCGCGGCACAGGCGCAGTGTCGAGCCTACGTGTTCCACCTCGGCGGACAGACGCAGCGCCGCGAGGGCTCGTTCTGGCTCGACTTCTTCAACTTCCGCCGCACCACGGCCGTTGCCGGCTGGCGCTTCGACGGCCTGGTCGTCGTGCGCGGCGAGCAGGTGGTGTTCCGCAACTTCGGCGGCGAAGCCCGCATCGACCGTACCGATCGTCAGGTCAACCCGCTCGGGCCGTTGCAGCGCGCAGGCGATGCGATCGGCGCGAAGGTGCTGAACTGATGGTGCCTCTTCTCACTCCACTCGACCTCCACATCCCATGAACGCCAACTTTTCTCCGTCCACGGCCACCGCGCGCCGCAGCCCGTGGCCCCACCTGCTGGTCTGGCTGCCGACCCTGCTGCTCATCGTGCTGTGGTCCCTGTTCGCCTGGGCGGCGCATGCGCTGGCCGGCTGGTCCGGCTGGACGGCGTGGGCCGGCGGCGGCAGCGGCGACTGGCGGGCCTGGATCGATGCGCTCGCGCTGCCGGCCTGGCTGGCGCCTTGGCTGCCGGCCGAGTCGCTCGAGGCGGTGAAGGCCATGCTCGTGGCCGGGGCGCCGCTGATGGAGTGGCTGGTGGCGAGCATGCCCGCCCTGATGGCGTGGCTGCCGGCCTTGGTGCTCGCGATCTGGGCGGCCGGCGCCGGCCTGCTGGTTCTGGGCGGCGTGCTGGGCAGTGTGGCGGTCGGCATCTGGCGCCGCAAGCTGCAGCCGGCGCTGGCCGGCGCGCGCTGAAGCGTCCCGCCCGGTTGGTCACGGCCAGACACGGCCCGGCTCGGCCAAGTCGGCCCGGATCAGCCCACCAGGGCGATGAGCAGCACCGCCAGCGCGGCGGCGATGGCCGCCAATGCCAGGCCGCCCTGCGCCGACAGCGCGGCCTCTGCGCGGCCCAGTGCCGGCCATGACGGCACAACCGCCTGGACCCCCGTTTCAGGCCCGTGGCCGGCGTGTGCGTGTGTCTCCGCCGCTGGTGCAGGTGTTGGCCGCCCGCGCGCCAGTGCGAGCAGCGGCACCAGCAGGTCGCCCGGCGGCACGGTGAATTCGCGCCCGCCGGCGGCGCGCCGCCGCCACGCCGCGGCCAGCGCCGCCAGCGCGGCGCCGAGCAGCAGCGGCCAGGTCGCACCGAACCACGCATCGGCCGTCGTCGGCCCCAGGTCGGCGATGCGGCCCACCGCAGGCCAGCCCAGCAGGCTGAGCAGCACCAGCAGCCCCCAGCCCGCCCACATCGCCCCGTTCGGCGCGTGCGCCGCGTGCGCGCCGCCTTTGGCGTCCTGGCGCAGCAGCCAGACGACACGAAGCATGACCAGCGTGGTGCCGGCCGCCGCCAGCGTCAGCGCCGCGGTCAGGCCCACGAAGTCAGCTGGCAGCGCGGCTTTCAACGCCGCCTTGGCGGCGTAGCCGCTGGTGAGCGGCGCGCCGGCCAGCGCCAGCGCGGGCAGCGCCACACCGAGCATCCACAGCGCGCGCGAGCGTGGCGTGGCCGCGCCGGCCAGGCTCACGCCGAGGAACAGCGCGGCCTTGGCGAACGCATGGTGGAAGGCATAGAGCGTGGCCGCGGCGATGGCGGCCGGCGCGGCGGCCGGCACCGCCAGGGCGATGCCGACGGCCACCGTGACGAAACCCATCTGGCTGATGCTCGAGTAGGCGAGCGCCGCCTTGGCCTGGCGCTGCGTGGCACCGACCAGCGCGGCAGCGAAGGCCGCGGTCAGGCCGAGCGCGATCAGCACCTCGCCCCAGGCCGGCGCGGCCACCGTGCCCAGCGGCAGCAGGCGCAGCCAGCCGAGCAGGCCGGCCTTGATCATCGCGCCCGACAGCACGGCGCTGGCCGGTGTCGGCGCCACCGGGTGCGCCAACGGCAGCCACACATGAAGAGGCAGCGCACCGACCTTGATGCCGAAGCCCAGCAGCGTCAGCGCGGTCACCGCGTCGCGCTGCGGCGATCCGGCCAGCGCCGCGCCGATGGCGTCCAAGCGCAGGCTGCCCGCGGCCTGCCAGGCCAGCGCGATGGCCGCGAACAGCGCCAGCTCGCCGACCACCACCAGCGCGAGGTACACGCGCCCGGCCTGCAGCGCTTCGGGTGTGCGCGTGTGCACCACCAGCCCGTAGGAGGCAAAACTCATCAGCGCGAAGAAGACGTAGAAGCTGGCCGCGTCCAGCGCCAGCACGAGGCCGAAGTTGCCGGCCATCGCGGCCAGCCAGAACAGCCAGAAGGCGCGGCGGCGCGGGTCGTCGTGAAAGTAGCCGGCGGCATGCAGCCCGCCAGCCAGCCACAGGGCTGCCGTGAACAGCAGGAAGATGCGGCTGGTGTCGTCCAGGCCGAAGCGTGCGCCGAGAAAGAGCCACGGCAGGTCCACCGCGCCGGGCGGGGCGAAGAGCGCCAGCACCAGCGCCGGCAGCGCAGCCAGCGGCAGCAGCGGGCGCATGCGCTGCAGCGGGCTCAGCAGCAGCAGGGCCGCGACCAGCGGCAGCAGCGCCGGCGCGAGCCAGGTCAGTGCGCCGGTGAGTACGTCGGTCGGCACCTCAACCACCACCGTACTCCCGCCGCACGATCAGACGCGCCCAGTCCAGCGGGCTCCAGGGCATCGCCGCGAACACACCCACGCCCACCGAAAACAGCGCCGTCAGCAGCACCGGCAGCAGCAGCATCGGCCTGGCGTCGCGCCCGCGGCCGGTGTCCTCGGGCCAGGGGCCGCGCGGTGGGCGGAACCAGGCGCGGTGCAGGATGGGCAGGAAGTACATCGCGTTGAGCAGGCTCGACACCGCAAGCACGCCGATGACCCACCACTGCCCGGCCGCCGCGGCACCCGCGCCGAGGTAGAGCTTGCTGATGAAGCCGGCCACCGGCGGCACGCCGATCATGCCCAGGGCACCCACCGTGAAAGCGGCCGTGGTCAGCGGCATGCGCTGGCCGATGCCGTCCATCTCGCTGACGTGGTGCACGCCCAGCGTCTCGGCGTAGTTGCCGGCGCTGAAGAACAGCGTGATCTTCATCAGGCCCTGGTGCACCAGGTGCACGACCGCGCCGGTGGTCGCCACCGGCCCGAGCACGGCCGCGCCGAGCACGATGTAGGAGACCTGGCTGATCGTGGAATAGGCCAGCCGCTTCTTCAGCTCGTCCTGCGCCAGCGCGCGCCACGAACCGTAGACGATGGTCAGCGCGGCCACGGCGGCCAGCGGCGTTAGCACGCCCAGCGTGGCGGCGAACTCGATGCCGAAGACCTCGTAGACCACGCGCATGATCGCGAAGGCGCCGGCCTTGACCACCGCCACCGCATGCAGCAGCGCCGACACCGGCGCCGGCGCCACCATCGCCTGCGGCAGCCAGCCATGCAGCGGCACCAGCGCGGCCTTGACGCCGAAGCCGATGACCAGCGCCGCGAACAACAGCACCAGCGTGCTGGCGTGCTCGGCGGCGAAGGGTTTCAGGTAGCCGGCACCGACGAAGTCCTGCGGCCCGGCCAGCACCTGCGCGCCGGCCACCGCCAGCAGCAGCAGCGCGCCCGACGGCAGGGTGTACATGAGGTAGCTGCGCCCGGCGGCCAAGGAGGCCGGCGTGCCGCGGTGGATGACCAACGGGTAGGTCACCAGTGTCAGGATCTCGTAGAAGACGAACAACGTGAACAGGTTGCCGGCCAGCGCGATACCGGCGGTGGCCGACACGCACAGGCTGAAGAAACCGAAGAAGCGGCTGCGGTTCGGCGAGTCTTCGAGGTAGCCGATCGCGTAGACCGTGGTCACCGCCCACAGCACGGCCGACAGAGTGAGGAACAGCAGGCTCAGCTCGTCGGCGCGCAGCACCAGCTCCAATCCGGGCAGCAGCGCCAGCCGCGCCTCGTAGTCCTGGTACCGGCCGACGTTCCACAGCATGACGAGGACGAAGATCAGCTTGGCGGCGGCGCCGGCCAGGTTCAGCGCGGTGCGCAGCGTGCGCCGCTGCTCGGGCAGCGCAAAGATGACCAGCCCCGGCAGCAGCGAACTCGCCACCACCGCGACCGGCACCCAGGACGCGTCCGTCATGGCGCGGCCCCGACAGCCAGCAGCGCGCCGAGCGGCCCGCCGGCCAGGGCCATGGCGACCGCAAGCAGCGCGAGCGCGAGCGACGCGAACTGTGGCGTGGTGGGTGCCGAGGGCGCCACCAATGCGCCGGGCGGCAGTTCGCCGGGCTCGACGAAGGCGCGCGACAGCGCATGGAACAGGACCATCGCGGCCAGCAGGCTGCCCGCCAGCACGACGGCGACTGTGACCCAGGCGCCGGCGCGCACCGCCGACTCCACCAGCAGGTACTTGCCGACGAAACCGCCGGTGGGCGGCAGACCGACCAGGCTGAGAGTGGCCAGCGCAAAGGCGGTGGCCGTCAGCGGCAAGCGCGCGCCGAAGCCGGCCAGTGCGTCGATGCGGTCGTGCCCGTAAGCCGCCAGCAGCGAACCGGCGCACAGGAACATCGCAGCCTTGGCCGCCGCGTGGCTGGCGGCCAGCAGCACGGCCGCCGTCAGCGCGCCGCCGACCGCGCCCGCCGCTGCGCCCGCGGCTTCATTCGCGACCAAGGGCAGCGCGATCATCAGATAGCCGAGCTGGGCCACGGTGGAGTAGGCGATCATCGGCTTGAGTCGCTGTTGGCGCAGCGCCTGCACGCCGCCCCACAGCACGGCGCCGGCTCCGAGGGCTCCGAGCAGCGTCGGCACCGCCTGCCAGGGCAGCGCGCCGAACAGGTCCAGCCACAGGCGCGCCAGCAGGTAGAAGCCGGCCTTGACGACCAGCGCCGACAGCGCCGCCGACACCGGTGCCGGCGCTGCGCCGTGTGCCGGCGGCAGCCAGAAGTGCAGCGGGAATACGGCGGTCTTGACCAGCAGGCCGGTGGTCATCAGCGCGGCCGCCAGGCCCACAGAAAGGCTCGGTTGCACACGTTCGCGCAGCTGCTGCAGGTCGAGTGTCTGGTGCGCGGCGTAGAGCAGTTCGACGCCCAGGATGTAGAGCATCGAGCCGAGCAGCGCCAGCAACAGGTAGCGCAGCGCCGCCGCCGCTGCGCCGGCGCCCGCGAGCGCGACCAGCGCCACGGCGGCCAGGCCCAGCAGCTCCAGCGTCACGTAGAGGTTGAACAGGTCGCCCGAGATGTACAGCGCATTGAGCGCGCCCCAGGCCAGCAGCCAGACCGGCCAGAACAGCCAGTCCTGGCGGTCGGTCGGGGTGTCGGGCGCAGGGCCCGGCGCATGCGTGGCGCCGGCCGCATGCGGCGCGTCGAAGTAGCCCCAGGCGTAGAACGAAATGCCGGCGCCGACCACGGCGGTCATCAGCAGCATCGCGCTGGACAGGCCGTCGGCGCGCAGCTCGATGCCCAGCGGCGCGGCCCAGCCGCCGACAATCACACGCTGCATGCCGTCTCGCAGCACTGCCACCTCCAGGCCGAGCACGGCCACCGTGCCGATCAGGCTGCCCAGCAGTCCAGCGGCAGCGGCACCGCGCCGGCCGGCGAGCAAGGCCGCCACCGCCGCGGCCAGCGGCACGGTCACCACCGCGACCATCCACGCGCCGCCGCTCATCACGAGCGATCTTCCGGCAACTGGGCGCTGCCGTCGTGGCGGTGCATGCGCCGCAGCAGCGCCAGCGCCAGCGCCGTGGCACTGACCGCGACGACGATGCCGGTGAGCACCATCGCGTGCGGCACCGGGTCGGGCCCGCCCGCCACGGCGACCGAGCGAGAAGCCAGTGCCACCAGCATCATGAACACGCCCGAGCCGAGCACGTTCAGGCCGAGCAGGCGGCGCAGCACGTGGCGCGCGGCCAGCGCGGCGTACAGGCCCATCGCCACCAGGGCGATGCCGGCCAGGCCGTAGAGCAGGGCCAGACTCATCCCTTGGCCTCCCGCGCCCGGCTGCCGACGAACAGCGCCACCATGATCACGGCGATCGACAGCATCGCGGCGGCCTCGATCAGCAGGATCAGCGCGCCGGCCTGGGCGGGCGGGAAGGTCAGGAAGCCGCTGCCGAAGGCCGCGGTTGCGATGCCAACAGCCAGGAAGACGGCGAAGCCCAGCACCACCGCCGCCCGCATCGGCAGGCTGGCCGGCAGCGACAGCGGGCGCGCCAGGTGCCACAGCACGCCCCCGGCGGCCAGCAGCGCGGCGCCCTGGAAGGCGCCGCCGGGCGCATGCGCACCGACCCACAGCAGGTAGCCCGCCACCACCACCGCCAGCGGCAGCAGCACGCGCAGCAGCAGGCCCAGCATCGGATCCGGCGAGGGTGGCGGCAGCGCCGGCTCGGCATCGAGGATCCACACGCCCAGCACCGCCAGCAGAAGCACGCCGACTTCCAGCAAGGTGTCCCAGCCGCGGTAGTTGAGCAGCGTTGCGGTGACCGGGTTGCTGACGCCGCTGGTCCCGAGGCGCTGCAAGGCCGGTCCGGTCAGTCCCGGCCAGGCTTCGGGCAAGGCCAGCACCGAGGCCACCAGCATCCCCGCCAGGCCGAGCGAGGCCAGCGCGATGCCGGCACGCGCCGGCGTCAGGCCCAGTGGCCGCGCTTCGTCGGCGGCGCCTGCGCGGCCCAGGCGCGCCAACGTGTCCAGCAGCAGGGCGCCTGCCAGCCCGGCGCCGATGGCGGCTTCGGCGAGCGCGACGTCGGGCGCCCCGAGCCGCACCCAGGCCAGCGACAGCAGCAGCCCGAAGACGATGAACTGCACCACCGCCTTGAACAGGTCGGCGCTGGCCAGCGCGCGCCAGCCCAGCCAGAGCAGCAGCACGACCAGCACGAGGTCGAGCGCGTGCACCTCAGCGGCCATCGCGGGCTCCCTCACTGGGACTGCCGGGCGCATCGGGTGCGGCGGGCGCGGTGGTCGGGGCCGGGTCGGCGTGCGCGCGCAGGGCCGAGTGCGCCACCAGGTAGCAGGCCACCGAACTGGCGAACAGCACCAGCAGCCACACCAGCAGCAGCCGCAGCACCTCGAAGGCATCGCGGGCCTGCAGCATCAGCCCCAGCACGACGAGGCCGAGGCCGAGGTTGTCGGCCTTGGTCAGCGCGTGCAGGCGCGACAGCAGGTCGGGCAGGCGCAGCACGCCGATGCTGCCGGCCAGGAAGAACAGCATGCCGGCACCGATCAGCGCCAGCGACAGCGCAGCACGCAGGTCGTCGCCAGTCACGGCCCATCCTCTGCGGCTCGCTCCTCGAGGCCCGGATGGCCTTCAGGCGGCTGCACACCGATGCGGCGCACGAACACCGCGCCGGCAACGCTGGCCAGCAGCGCGAGCACCAGCGCCACATCGAGCAGCGCCGGCGCGTCCGCCGCCCCGGCTAGCAGCAGCAGCACGGCCACCGCGCCGGTGCCCAGCAGTTGCGCCGCCAGCATGCGGTCGCCATTGGACGGGCCGCGCTCTACGCGCACCAGGCCCAGGGCGATCGTCGCCAGCACCCCGGCAGCGGCGATCCACAGCGCGAGCGTCACCCACTCAGGCATCGGCCGCCTCCGGCGCCGGCAGGGGCAGTGCGAACAAGCCGGCCACATGCTGCTCCAGCGCGGCGAGTTCGGCGGCCAGCGGCGCGGTGGCATCCAGCGCATGGATCAGCAACTCGTGCTCGCCCGCCGCGGCGACCAGCGTGCCGGGCAGCAGGCTGACGCACAGCAAGAACAGCGTGCGCGCCGGACTGCCGGCGGGCAGGCGCCAGCGATAGCGCACCAGGCCGGGTGCGACGCGCGGCCGCCGTGCGCTGACCCGGCCCGCGACGTCGATGCCGCCGCGTACCGACTCGCGCACGAAGTAGGCCGCAAAACGCAGCACCCCGGCCGGATCGAGGCGCCAGGGTGACGTCGCGCCCTCTACCCGTCGCGCGAGCAGCAGCGCGGCGGCGATCGCCGGTACGCCGACGATCCACGACGACGCAGCGCCGCCGGTCAGCACGAGCCACAGCAGCGCCAGCAGCGCGGGCAGCGCCAGCGACCGCGCGGCGGCCGTCTTCACCGGCGTGGCCGGTCCCCCCGGTGCGGGGTCGAGGTGGTTGGGCGGTTGCATGGCTCCCTCGTTGACGCGCAAGTGCCGGCGTCCGCGTCGGCGCACGGCGGCAATTGTGATCACTCGCGTTGCCGCGGCAAGGTTAGCACGGCGTCGTGCCGGCAGCCTTGTTGCACCTCGATGCGCACGTGAGCCCGACCGGGGCGCGGGCAGAATGACTGCGCCATGCTGCCGATCCCAACCGCGCCCGAGCGGGCCTGCACGCTGCACCGCCCGGACGGCGCGTTGCTCGCGTATCGCTTGGCGCCCGCGGCCGCCGGGGCGCGCGGCGTGCCGCTGGTGCTGCTGCACGGCCTGGCGAGCAACCTGAGCCGCTGGTCGGAGTTCGTCGAGCACAGCGTGCTGCGCGGCCGTCATGCGCTGATCCGCCTCGACCTGCGCGGCCACGGTGGCTCGGCGAGCCGCGGCGCGATCGGCCTCGAGCTCTGGGCCGACGACATCGCCGCCGTGCTGGACGCGCAAGGCCACGAGCGGGCGATCCTGGTCGGCCACAGCCTGGGTGCGCAGCTAGCGCTGCATTTCGTCCGGCGGCGCCTTCAGCGTGCCGCCGGCCTGGTGCTGATCGACCCGGTCTTCCGCGAGGCGCTGCACGGCCGCTGGCGGCTGCTGGCGGCCTGTGCGCCGCTGCTGCACGCGGCGGCGCGCGCTGTGCGTGCGTTGAACGCGCTCGGGCTGCGCCGGCGCCATGTCGAACCGCTGGACCTGCGCGAGCTGGACGTCCTGGCCCGCCAGGCGCTGGCGTCGCCCGCGGCCGAGGCGGCCTTCGTGCGTCGCTACAGCTCGGCGCGCGCCGACCTGCGCCACACGCGCACTGCGACCTACCTGCAGGACCTGGCCGAGATGTTCCGCCCGCCGCCCGACCCGACGACGCTGCGGCAGCCGGTGCTGGCGTTGCTGTCCGGCGGAGCCACCTTCGCCGATGCAGCCGTGATGCGCGACAGGCTGGCCCGCCTGCCCGATATGACGCTGGCAACGATCACCTGTCACCACTGGCCCCTGACCGAGCGCCCGGCCGAGGTGCGCGCCGCCATCGAGCGCTGGTGCGAGCATGCGGCAACGCAGCGCGAGGGCCATCCGGCTCGAAGCGTTGCATCGCGATGAACAAGCTCGCCTGGGTGCTCGTGCCCCTGCTGCTTGTCGCGTTGGCGGCAGCGGTGCTGGCGTGGCGCGGCCGGCTGCCCGGGCGCGCCGTGCTCAACGCCTGGTCGAGCCTGCTGCTGCTCGTCTACCTGGGCGCCACCGCCGGGCTGGGCATCTTCTGGGTCGCCAATCAGCACCTGCCGGTGTTCGACTGGCACTACGTGTTCGGCTACGCGACGCTGCTGCTGCTGGCCGTGCACCTGGCCTACAACCTCCGCGCGCTGTGGGCGCACCTGCGCCGGCGCCCCGTTGTGCCGCCGGCCGGCGCAGACCGGCGTCCGGTGGCGGGCGCGCTGGCGCTGGCGGGGCTGGGCCTGGCGGTCGGCGGCGCCTACTGGCTCGGCCTGCGGCACGGGCGCACCGAGTTGCAAGTGGGCGCCGGTACCGGCCCCGGCGACAGGGGGCTGGCGTTGATCGAGACGTTCCATGCGCACTCGTCGCACTCGCGCGCCGGCGTGCTGCGGCGCGCGCCGGCGGCCGACTGGGGCGGCGCACCGCCGCCATTCAAATCCCTGGCTGACCGGCCGTTCCTCGCGCTGCCGCCGGCCTGGCGCGGGGCGCCGGAACATGCCACGGCACTGCACGCGCAGGCGCTGGCCACGCTGCTGTGGCATGCGACCGGCGTCACCGCCGAGCGCGGCGGGCTGCGCCTGCGCGCGGCGCCGTCCTCCGGTGCGCTGTTCGCCACCGAGCTGTACGTCGCGGCGCGGCGCATCGGCGGCGTGGCGCCGGGGCTCTGGCACCACGACGTGCCCGGCGGCGGTCTGCGCGAGCTGAGCGCCGGCCTGCCGAGCGCGGTGGCGGCGGCGCTGCCCGACGAAGCCGCCGGCGCGCTCGTCGCGACCGCGGTGTTCCGGCGCAGCGGCCACAAGTACGGCGACCGCACCTACCGCTACGTGCTGGCCGACCTCGGCCACCTGCTCGAGAACCTGCGTGCGGCCGCCGCCGCGCTCGGCGTGCCGCTGCGCCTGGCGCGCGGCTTCGACGAGTCGCGGCTGGCCCAGGCGCTGGGCCTCGACGAGCGCGAAGAGGGCGTGCTGGCGCTGGTCTGGCTGTACGCGCCCGGGGCCGGGGCGCCGGACGCGGCCGCGCTCGCGCGGCTGCGCGCCGCGACTCCCGCCGCGGCAGTGACGCTGGGCGTCACCGAAGCCGTGCATCGCGCGACATCGCTGCGTGTCGCGGGCGAAGGCGAGACCGCGCTGCCGGGCCCCGCGGCAGCGAGGGCCGTCGTGCCCGGTTCCTTCGCGGCGCCCCCGCTGGCCTTGCCTCGGCCGGTGCGATCGACCTACGACCCGCTGCCGGTGATCGCCGCGCGCCGTTCGGTGCGCCGCTACCGGGCCAGGCCGCTGCCCTTGGAGGCCTTGTCCGAACTGCTCGACGCGATGTCGCGTCCTGCGGCGCTGCTGTCGGGCGCGGTGCGGCTGCACGTCGTCGCGCACGCGGTGCAGGGTCTGGCCGCAGGCGCCTGGCGCTACGACGCAGCAATGCATGCGCTGCGCGCGAGTGCCTCGGGCGTGCCTGCCGCCGAACGCCGCCGCACGCGCGCCGCCGCGCTCGACCAGGACGCCGCGGCCGATGCGGCAGCGGTGATCGTGATCGCGATCGACCGCGCCGCGTTCGCCACCGATGCGATGGGTGCGGCGAGGGGCTATCGCCACGCCTTTCTCGAAGCCGGCATGGCCGGCGAGCGGCTGTATCTGCGGGCCGGGAGCCTCGGTCTCGGCGTGTGCGCGGTCGGTGCGTTCTACGACGACGAGGCGGCGGCGCTGATCGGCGTCGATCAGAAGGGCGAGTGGGTCGTGCACTTCGCGACGCTGGGCTGGCCGGCCTGAGACTTCACGGCGCCGCGGTGGCAAGCCTCAGGCCCGAGGCGCTGGCGGCTGCGCTGCCGGTGTGGCGGGCGTGTCGGGGGGCGCAGCGACAGGGCGGCGGCGACCCACGGGCGCAGGCGGCGCGACACGCGCCACAGCCACCATCCCCGCCGCAGCCAGCGCAGCGCTCGCCGAGGACGTGTGGCCAGCAGCAGCGCGCCGGCGCCGAGCAGCCACCAGCGCTGGGCATGGACCCAGCGCGCCACCACCAGCGCGCCGTCCGCCACGCCGAGCGGTCGCTCCCAGGCCACCGCCTCGCGCACGAGTGTGCCGCGCAACGCCGCGCTGCGGGCGAGCAGGCGGTCCTTGCGCGCCTGGAGATGCCGGGCCGCTTCGCCCGCCATCAGCCCGGCGCTCCGGGCCGCTCGTCGGCCCCGCTCAGTGCCTGCCGATCGCGTGCCAGTTCGGCAGCGCTCGCCGCGAAGGCTCCTTCCGTTGCGCGCAGCCGTATGCGCGCCCGGTACAGCGCCAGCGCGGCGGCGCCGAAATACACGGCCAGCAGCGCGGCCCAGGCGATCCAGCGCGCGCCGTCCCAGAAATAGGCCAGCACGCCGGCCGCCAGAACGACCAGGCCGGCGCCGAGCAGCACCAGCCCTGCGCCGGCCCACACCAGCGCGGCCAGAGCGCGGAGCTTCTGGTCCTCGATCTCGGTGCCGAGCAACTCGAGACGCACCTGCCCCAGTTCGAGCACGGTGTCGAGCAGACGCCGCAGCGATCCGAGCAGGCCGGCGCCGCCCGGCGGCGGGTTGTCGCTCGCAGGCACGAGGCGCTCCGGCGCCTTCAGCGGCGGCCGATCAGCACGCCGACGACGAGGCCGACGGCCGCGGCGATGCCGATCGAGCGCCACGGGTTCTCGTGCACATACTCGTCGGCGTGCCGTCCGGCGACCTTGGCCTGGGCCACGGCCGTGTCCTGGATCTGCGCCAGGCCGTCGCGGGCCCGGGCCAGGTTGGCCTCGACCTTGGTGCGCAGTTCGGCGGCGCCGTTGCCGGCCTGGCCGGCGGTCGCGCGCAACAACGCTTCGGCGTCGGTAACGACCAGCCGCAGATCGGCCATCAGCTTCTCGGTCTGGGTGGAACTCAGTGCAGTCATGGGATCAACTCCTTGCGAGGGTGGTGGAATATCGGGAAGCCGCCGTGGCTCTGCGGCATACAAATGCATTCTGGGCGGCAGGCATCGCGGCGCGATGACCGGTGTCAATTCCGTGTGCGCCATGCCCGCGAAGTTGCGCGTTCTTCGAGCGGACCGCCGATACAGTGACCGCGGCTTCCAAAAATCCGAACCGCCATGTCCATGCTGAACTACCGCCATCTCTACTACTTCTGGGTCGTCGCCAAGGAAGGCGGC
>VFQM010000592.1_pt1 | contig 39190 bp, 42 predicted proteins | sample 3512391 | NCBI WGS metagenome assembly VFQM01 (sample SAMN10412369, study PRJNA504923) | tailings metagenome | isolation source: Replicate 1 from Balatoc abandoned mine | place: Philippines
TGCGCCACGCGCGGCACGATTGCTGAAACTAATGGCGCCGAGTCCAATCCTAGCAAGGAATGCAGGATAGCTTGCAAGTTTTTCGCCGCCGCAGCCGTCAGACGCCAAGGAGAATGTCATGCGGATCATCAGACAAGACGACATCCCCGCCTCGGAAATCACGCCACACGAGGTCTACCTCAAGCGCCGCCAATTCATGGCCGGAATCGCGGCCCTGGCGGTCTCGCCCGCATTTGCCGCACCGGCGCCGCCCGCTCGCGGCGCCAGGCTGGCCGGGGTCAAGCCGGGACGCTTCTCGACCCGCGAAGCCCAGACGTCCTATGAATCCGTCACGACCTACAACAACTTCTACGAGTTCGGCACGGGCAAATCCGATCCCGCCGAAAACGCCCACACGCTTAAAACCCGGCCCTGGACGGTATCGGTAGAAGGAGAAATCAAGCGCCCCAGGCTTTACGACATCGACGAGCTGCTCAAGCTCGCGCCGCTGGAGGAACGCGTTTACCGACTGCGCTGCGTCGAGGGCTGGTCCATGGTCATCCCGTGGGTAGGATTTCCGCTTGCCGAACTGATCAGACGGGTAGAGCCCAGCGGCAACGCCCGGTTCGTCGAGTTTCACACCCTGCACGACCCGGCCCAGATGCCCTACCAGCGTTCCTCGGTGCTCGACTGGCCTTATGTCGAAGGCTTACGCATCGACGAGGCGAACCATCCGCTCACCCTGCTGGCAATCGGCCTGTACGGCGAAGTGCTGCCCAGACAGAATGGCGCGCCAGTCCGCCTGGTGGTGCCCTGGAAGTACGGGTTCAAGAGCGCCAAGTCCATCGTGAAAATCCGCTTCGTCGAAAAACCGCCCCTGACCGCCTGGATGCGGGCCGTGCCGAATGAATACGGATTTTTCTCCAACGTGAACCCCAAAGTCGATCACGTGCGCTGGAGCCAGGCCAAGGAACGCCGCATCGGCGAATTCTTCAAGCGCGACACCTTGATGTTCAACGGCTACGCCGATCAGGTCGCCCACCTCTATCGCGGCCTGGACTTGCGCAAATTCTTTTGAATGCCGCTCACGGCCCGCCTGACACCCCGGCAGATCATCTGGAGCAAGGCCCTGCTCTGGGCGATTTGCCTGGCGCCGTTGCTGCGGCTCGTGGTGCTCGGGGTGAACGGCGGACTGGGCGCCAATCCGATCGAGTTCATCACCCGTTCCACCGGCACCTGGACCCTGGTTGGCCTGCTGGCGACACTTGCCGTCACCCCCTTGCGCAAGCTGGGCGGGCTGAACTGGCTGATCCGTTTTCGCAGGCTGTTAGGCCTGTTCGCCTTTTTCTACGCCTGCCTGCACTTCACGACTTATCTCTGGCTGGATCAGTTCTTTGACCCGTCCAGCATCGCCAGGGACATCATCAAGCGGCCATTCATCACGGTCGGCTTTGCCGCCTTCATGCTGCTCATCCCGCTCGCCGCCACCTCCAGCCAGCACATGATGAAGAAGCTGGGACGCAACTGGCAGCGCCTGCACCGGCTTGTCTACGTCATAGCCGGTCTGGGCATCGTGCATTACTGGTGGTTGGTAAAAAAGGACATCAGCCAGCCGCTGCTCTACGCATGCGTGCTCGTCGTTCTTTTGGCCATGCGGCTGCCCAGGCTTCAGGACAGCCTGCTCGCTCACGCACAGGATGCCGGACAGAAAAGCTGCGGATCAGACCGCGAGAAATAAAAAGGGGGGGCCGAAGCCCCCCCTGTCTTGCCGAATCCGGCTTGACCTTAGAGCCCGAAAGGCTTGATGACCGGCACGGGTGCCGGGGAAGCGGGAGCAGCCGGTGCCGCTGCAGGAGCAGGAGCAGGCTTGGGAGCCGCTTTTTTGGGAGCCGCTTTTTTGGCTGCAGGTTTTTTAGCCGCGGGCTTTTTTACAGCGGGCTTCTTGGCCGGCGCTGCCTTCTTGACGGCAGGCTTCTTCGCTGCGGGCTTCCTGGCCGGTGCTGCCTTCTTGGCGACAGGCTTCTTCGCTGCGGGCTTCCTGGCCGGTGCTGCCTTCTTGGCGACAGGCTTCTTGGCAGCGACCTTCTTGGCGACAGGCTTCTTCGCTACGGGCTTCTTCGCTACGGGTTTCTTGGCAGCGACCTTCTTGGCGGCGGGCTTTTTCGCTGCAACTTTCTTGACTGCAGGCTTCTTGGCAGCGACCTTCTTCGCTACAGGCTTCCTGGCAGCGGGTTTTTTGGCCGGCGCCGCTTTCTTGGCGGCGGGCTTCTTGGCAGCGGGCTTCTTCACTGCAGGCTTCTTAGCAGCCACCTTCTTGGCCGCCGGTTTCTTGGCAACAGGCTTCTTGGCCGGTGCCGCTTTCTTGGCCGCCGGTTTCTTGGCAGCAGGCTTCTTGGCCGGCGCCGCCTTCTTGGCCGCCGGTTTCTTGGCGGCAGGTTTCTTGGCAGTAGCCATACATCACACTCCTTCTGAAGTTGGACAAGTCACTACAACTACAAACTTAAAGCGTGCAGTGGTTGGAAATGCACTTCCAAAGCGTGGCATCCACAACGGCCCCCTGTTCCGAAACCCCCATGGAATTGGCGACACCAAAGCTCCGCTTGGTGACGCTCATTCTAGATACTTTTCTCAGCAGTTCAACAAACTGTCAAGTTTTTTGCGGATTTTGCGGTTAAAAATGTAGCAGCCTAGCAAAAGATATCGATTCGATACTATTTTGCAGACCGCCCGGAAAGCAGGCATCCCGTCCGCACACTAGTAAATAAGCCGCTCTCCGGCCATCATCCCGCTCACGGTTTCCCGCTCACGTGCGAGATGAATTTCATTTCCGTTCACAACGACTTCAGCTGCCCGAGGCCTGCTGTTGTAGTTGGAGCTCATGCTCATGCCGTATGCACCCGCCGCAAGAACAGCGAGCAGCGCTCCCTCCTCTACCGCCAGGCGCCTGCCAAGGCCAATGAAATCGCCGGTTTCACAAACCGGGCCCACCACGTCGCAGGCGATGGGCACGGCCATCGACTCGTTTACCGGAACTATGTCGTGGAAGGCATCGTACAGTGCCGGGCGCATGAGATCGTTCATCGCCGCATCAACGATGACGAAATTCCTGTCTTCTCCCGCCTTGATGTATTCGACCCGCGTCAGCAATATCCCCGCCGCCCCGACCAGCGAGCGCCCAGGCTCCACGATGATCTCCTCGGTGCGCCCCTTGAAACGGTCTTGCAGTATCTTCCGGTACGCCGCCATGTCTGGCGGGATCTCGTCCTGATAGCGGATGCCGACCCCGCCGCCGATATCGACATGCCTGAGCCGGATGCCGGCGGCCTGCAGTTCGTCGACCAGGACCAGCACCCGGTCAATGGCATCCGCTATGGGCGAGAGATCGGTCAGCTGGGAACCGATATGGCAGTCCACTCCATGGATTTCGACGTTCGGCATGGCGGCCGCGCGGCGGTAAAGCGCCGAAGCCTGGCCGATGGCAACCCCGAACTTGTTCTGCTTGAGCCCGGTGGAGATGTAGGGATGAGTCTTGGGGTCGACATCCGGATTGACCCGAAAGGAAACCGGCGCGCGCACGCCCAGTTCCCCCGCGACCCGATTCAGTCGCTCGAGCTCGCTTTCAGACTCGACATTGAAGCAGCGAATGCCGGCCTCCATCGCCATGCGCATTTCCTCCGCCGTCTTGCCCACTCCGGAAAAAACGACCTTGCCGGGCGAGCCGCCGGCGGCGAGCACGCGCGCGAGTTCGCCGCCGGAAACGATGTCGAAGCCGGCCCCCAGCCGGGCGAAATGCTGCAGGATGGCCAGGCTGCTGTTGGCCTTGACGGCGTAGCAGATCAGGTGGGACAAGCCTGCGAGCGCCTGCTCGTAGGCCTGATAGGCTTCGTCCAGCGCTGCACACGAATTCACATATAGTGGCGTACCGTACTGGCGCGCCAGATCCTCGAGCGACGCCCCCTCGAGGAAAAGGCGGCCGCCTCTGCGGTGCAAATGGTTCATTTGGAAGTTCTCTGGGTGTCGGCCGGCTTCTGTTCCGGCAGGGTGAGCGGTCCCTTGGAGCCGCATGCGGCCAGCTGCGCCAGCAGCAACGTCAGGGCAAGCAGGGTAGCGAGCGATTTCATGGCGCGATGTTAACACGCGCCGAATTGCAGGAAAGCCCCGCGGCCGGCAGAATTGAGGCCTTGAAATCCACCCGGGCCACATCATGAACGACAGCGAATTCATCCACCTGACCGATGGCGTCTTCGCCCGCCTGCAACAAGGCCTGGAGGAGGCCGAACTGGACTTCGAACTGCCGGCGGACGGCATTATCGAGGTCGAATTCGACGATGGCAGCAAGCTGGTCGTCAACCGCCACAGCGCCGCACGCGAGGTCTGGGTTGCGGCCCGCACCGGCGGCTTCCATTTCCGCCATGACGGCGACTCCTGGAAGGACACGCGCGACGGTGCCGAGCTGTTTGCCAAGCTTGCCGCCCTGATCGAATCCCAGGGCGGCACGGCCGTCAGCTTCGGCTGAGCCGCCTCAGTCCCTCAGGCTGGAAAACAGATAATTGTTGGCTTTCTGGGGGGCATGGCACTGGAAGCAGGCCTTGGCGGCATCGCCGCCGACAACCGGCCTTTTGGCATCGCCGCCGGCGAAGGCCTCGAAGCCCCAACCGCCGGTCGACGCATACCTGCGTGCATCGCGCACCATCACCCCCAGCACCTTGCGTTCCCCTTCAATCATGGCGTTGCCCTCGGTTTTCGCCTCCAGCAGATCGAACACGATCACCGCCCCGTCCCTGAACTGGCCGGTTCGATAGCCCCTGACCGCCTTGGGGTTGGCGTACAAGTGATGGATGCCGCCGAACGTGGCATACAGGGCGTGGCCCGGCTTCAGTTCCATCGACTTCACATGCCGCCAGTCCCGATAGTCCTGCGGATAGGGGACACTCGCCGGTTCGGCAGCCTGGGCGACACAGGCCAGGCCTCCCAGACACGCAAACATCAGTCTCTTCATGACACCCTCCTGAATAAAGTTTCGACACGATACGTTTCGTGTCGATACCAGTTTAGGGGAGGGCGTGCTATTGTCAAGGGCACGGCCAGGAACTAGGATGAACCCATGAAAAACCAGGCATTGATCCTGCTGGACACGGTGGAACGGCTGGGCAACCTGCTGCGGGTGGGGCTGCGCCAGGCCGGTGTCGCCCAGGGCCTGCAGCCAATCCACCTGCAGGCCCTGCTCTATCTGAACGAGGCCAATCGCTACAGCAATACCCCACAGGCACTGGCCGAATACCTGGGCCTGACCAAGGGCACGGTATCGCAAAGCCTGCTGCTGCTTGCCCGGCGCCGGCTGATCGCACGCCATGCCGACGACAAGGACGGCCGCGTCGTACGGCTGACGCTGACGGACAAGGGCAAGGAAGTATTGAAGGAACTGGGGCTGACGAATGCCTGGCGCGACGCGCTGCAGTCCGCCAGCCCCGCCCGCCTGAGTTCGGCCACCAAGGTTTTGAAGGAAGCGCTGGCCACGCTCCAGGCCAGGAACGGCTACCGCAGCTTCGGCGTATGCGTGACCTGCCGCCATAACCTGCATATCGGCCCGCGCAGTTACGTGTGCGGGCTGACCAAGGAAAAGCTTTCCAGCCGCGAAGTCAGCAAGATCTGCCGGGAGCACAGCCCGGTCGAGGAAAACGCGGTTTAGGCCGCGCCGCCGAACATTAGCCGAGCGCCGCCCGCGCCCGGGCGGCAGCCGCCTTTACCTGTGCCGGCGCGGTACCGCCGACATGGTCACGGGCGGCCAGCGAGCCTTGCAGGGTCAGTACCGCGAACACATCCTCGCCCACCAGCGGGCTGAAGGCCTGCAATTCGGACAAATCCAGCTCGGCAAGATCGCAGCCCCTGGCTTCGGCGGCGCGTACGGCGCGCGCTACGACTTCGTGAGCGTCGCGGAAAGGCAGGCCTTTTTTCACCAGGTAGTCGGCCAGGTCGGTGGCCGTGGAAAAACCTTCGGCTGCCGCGCGACGCATGGCGTCCGGCTTCACTTTCACGCCTTTCAGCATGTCAGCGTAGATGGTCAGGGTATCGATCAGGGTGTCGACAGTGTCGAACAGCGGCTCCTTGTCCTCCTGGTTGTCCTTGTTGTAGGCCAGCGGCTGGCCCTTCATCAGGGTCAGCAGGCCCATGAGGTGGCCGAACACCCGTCCGGTCTTGCCGCGCACCAGTTCGGGCACGTCCGGGTTTTTCTTCTGCGGCATGATGGAAGAGCCGGTGCAGAAGCGGTCAGCCAGGTCGATGAAACCGAAGCGCGGGCTCATCCACAGGATCAACTCTTCCGACAGGCGCGACAGGTGGACCATGAGGAGCGAGGCCGCGGCGGAAAACTCGATGGCGAAGTCACGGTCCGACACGGCATCCAGGGAGTTTTCGCACACGCCGTCGAAGCCCAGCTCGCGCGCCACGAACTCCCGGTCGATCGGATAGCTGGTGCCGGCCAGCGCCGCTGCGCCCAGCGGCAGGCGATTGATGCGGCGACGACAGTCCGCCATGCGCGCGTGGTCGCGTGCGAGCATTTCGAAGTAAGCCAGCATGTGGTGACCAAAGGTCACCGGCTGCGCCACCTGCAAGTGGGTGAAGCCGGGCATGACGGTGGCCGCGTGCTCTTCGGCCAGGTCGAGCAGGGAGTTCTGGCAGGCGCGGAGGCCGGACTGGATGCGGTCGACGGCATCGCGCAGGTAGAGGCGCACGTCGGTCGCCACCTGATCATTGCGCGAGCGCCCGGTGTGCAGGCGCTTGCCGGCATCGCCGATCCTGGCGGTCAGCGCCTTTTCTATATTGAGGTGCACATCCTCCAGGTCGAGCGACCACTCGAAACGGCCGGCGCGAATCTCCTGCAGGATGTCGGTCATGCCGCGCTCGATGGCGGCCAGATCCTCCGCCGTCAGCACGCCGACATGGCGCAACATGCGGGCATGGGCAAGCGAGCCCTTTATATCGAACTCGGCCAGCCGATAATCAAAGGGAATCGAAGCCGTGTAGCGCTTGACCAGTTCGTCGACCGGTTCGGAGAAACGGCCCGACCAGGCCCCGGAAGTCTTTTCCATGAAGGTTTTCAGTGAAGCAAAGTAAAAATCATAACAACCCCCCGGGGGTTTTGCCGAATTTCTGCCAGCTTGGCACCAGCCTGCGCGCCATTCTCGCCGTCGAGGCGGGCGCCCTGTTCGCCGCGCTGGCAGCGAGCGCGGACATCTCCAACGGGCTGCGCCTGTTCGCCGAGCGTTCGGTGCTGATCCAGCCGGCCCTGTTGCTGACCCTGCTGATCCTGTGCCTGGCCAGCCCGCTCAGCAAAAAGCTGAGCTACGCCGCGGGCATGGCGCTGACATTTCTGCTCGCCGCCAGCATCCCCGGTCTCGCCGCCGTGTCGCTGACGTGGCTGTTACCCGGCTCGGACATATTGTCGCCGCTGCAAACCGGCGCCTTCAGCGCATCGCTGGCCGCGCTGCTGCTGGTGTATTTCCATTTGCGCGGCAAGGCCCTGTCCCCCGCCGTCACCGAAGCCAGACTGCAGGCGCTGCAGGCCCGCATCCGTCCGCACTTCCTGTTCAATAGCCTGAACGCGGTGCTCTCGCTGGTGCGCTCGGACCCGCGTCGCGCCGAGCGCGCCCTGGAAGACCTGTCAGAACTGTTCCGCGCGCTGATGCGCGAAAATCGCGAGCTGACCACCCTGCAGGACGAAATCGAGTTGACCCGTGCCTACCTGGGACTCGAACAGCTGCGCCTCGGCGAGCGGCTCTCCGTGGCCTGGCATATCGACAAGATGCCGCATGACGCCCTGATCCCGCCACTGGTCATCCAGCCGCTGGTGGAAAATGCCATTTACCACGGTATCGAGCCGAGCCGCGAGCCCGGCGAGGTCAGTCTCAACATCTACCGCAGCGGCGACAAGGTGCACATTCTCATCCGCAACCCCTACACGGAAAACGCGGCGCATCACAACGGCAACAAGATCGCGCTGGCCAACATCCGCGAACGCCTGGCACTGCACTTCGATCTGGACGCCACGCTCAAGTCCCAGCCCATGGGCGCCGTATACCAGGTACATATAAGCTTGCCGTATGCCCATGCCCCCGAACCTTCCCGCCCCCCTGCGCCTGCTGATCGTCGATGACGAGGCGCCTGCGCGCCGGCGCCTGCGCGAGGTGCTGGAGGACTGCAGCCAGGAACTGGCACTGGCGGTCGTGGGCGAAGCCGACAACGGCATGGACGCCCTGGAGTACGCCCAGCGCGAACTGCCCGATGCCGTGCTGCTGGATATCCGCATGCCGGGGATGGACGGCATCGAAGTCGCCCAGCACCTGCAGAAGCTGGCGCGCACGCCGGCGGTGATCTTCACCACGGCCTACGATCACTATGCCTGCCAGGCCTTCGAGGTCAATGCCGTGGACTATCTGATGAAGCCGGTGCGCGCGGAACGCCTGGCCGCCGCGCTGGCCAAGGCCCGCCACCTCAACCTGGCCATGCTGGACGCGCTGCGCGAGGCCCATCCCAGGGCACGCACCCACCTGTCGCTATCGGAAAAGGGCCGCCTCAGGCTGGTGCCGGTGGAAGACATTCTTTATTTCAAGGCCGAACTGAAATACGTGACGGTCAAGACCCGCGAGCACGAGTTCCTGCTGGAGGAATCGCTGGTGCGGCTGGAGCAGGAGTTCGGCGAGCAGTTCCTGCGCATCCACCGCAACTGCCTGGTAGCGCGCGGCAAGATCAGCCAGATCGGCAAGGCCCACGGCACCGAGGAAGGCCATTGCGTGCGCCTGCACGGCCTCGACGAACCCTTGCCGGTCAGCCGCCGCCAGTATTCACAGATCCGCGAACAACTCAGGGGCTAGGCGGTCGGGGTCCTTGGTTCGGTGCGGGTCATCGGTTCCCGGTCCCCGGTCCTTGCCGCATTTTCTCCAGCCCCGCGTTCATTGCATCCTGAATGTAGCCAAAATAGAAATCCGGGGTGAGGAAACCGACGATGGGCTCGGCCAGTTCCCTGCCTTGCGCATCGACCACCTTGATGGTCGGCACCATGACGATTTTCTGGCTGGCGGCATAGGCGCCGTGGGTGGTTCTGCGACCGTCAAAGCCAATCAGCGCAAGATCTCCGCCCGCCTCGATCTGACGGATGATGACCTTGTCGCGGTAGGCCGGGTCGGCCACCATGGGTCCGAGGTACTGCGCCTTCACCCGGTCGCAGTAGACGCAGAAAGGGCTGGTAAAGACCAGCATGATCGGCACCGCGCGACGTTCGGCCTGCCTGCCCTCGGCCTGCAGATTACCGGCCATGGGCACATCATCCCGGTTCGCCGCCAGCGCAGGCAGCACAAGCGCCCATGCTAGAATGCCCACAATCAGTTGTCTTGCTTTCATCGACCGTTCCTTGTCATGCACCGCCCGCACGCATGTTTGAAATGTGCGGCAGACTCCCGCCCCTGGGCAGTGTAATTTACTACCAAAGCCATGCTTCCTGACCGCCCCCTCATCATCGCCACCCGCGAAAGCGCGCTCGCACTCTGGCAGGCCCATCACATCCGCGACCGCCTGATGGCGCTGTATCCCGGGCTTCAGGTCGAACTGCTGGGCATGACCACGCAGGGTGACCGCATTCTCGACGTCACCCTCAACAAGATTGGGGGCAAAGGCCTGTTCGTCAAGGAGCTGGAGCAGGCGCTGCAGGAAGGCCGCGCCGACCTGGCAGTGCATTCGCTGAAGGACGTGCCCATGATCCTGCCCGAAGGCTTCGCGCTGGCCGCCATCGGCGAACGCGAAGACCCGCGCGACGCCTTCGTGTCCAACAACTACCGCCAGCTGTCCGAACTGCCGCCGGGCGCGGTGGTCGGCACCTCCAGCCTGAGGCGCGAATCGCAGCTGCGCGCACGCTATCCGCATCTCGACATCCAGCCCCTGCGCGGCAACGTCAACACGCGCCTGCGCAAGCTCGACGAGGGGCAGTATGCCGCCATCATCCTCGCCGCCGCCGGTCTCAAGCGCCTGGGCTTCGCCGACCGCATCGCCGCCATCCTCGAACCGGAACAAAGCCTGCCTGCCGCCGGGCAAGGCGCGCTGGGCATCGAAGTCCGTGCTGGCCGAGCAGACCTGGAAGCCTTGCTCGCGCCCTTGCATCACCCCGACACTGCCGCCTGCGTGCGCGCGGAGCGCGAAGTCAGCCGCCAGCTGGGCGGCAGCTGCCAGGTGCCGCTGGGCGCCTACGCCCTCATGCACGAAGGCGCGCTGTTTCTGCGCGGCTTCGTCGCCAGCCCCGACGGCAAGACTTTCCTGCAGGCCGAAGCCCGCGGCGAGGCCGGCGCGCCCGAAGCCCTCGGCCGCCAACTGGCCGACGCCCTGCGCGCCCAGGGCGCGGATGCCATACTGGCCGCGCTCGCAGCCTGATGGACAGCACGGCGCTTGTCGGCAAGACCATCCTGGTCACCCGACCCGCGGAACAGTCGGCCGGCCTGAGCCGTCTCATTTGCGACGCCGGCGGCACGCCGTTCGTGTTCCCGGCCATCGAAATCAGGGAGCCCACCGATCCGGACCGACTTGCCGAGGTGCTGGGCAGACTGGAGCAATTCGACCTCGCCATTTTCGTCAGCCCCACCGCTGTCGCCCGCGCCTTCGAATACATCGATGCCGGCATGGACTGGCCGCGCAAGCTCGCCGCCGCCGCCGTAGGCCAGGGCAGTGCGTGGGCACTGAAGGTCAGCGGCATCGGCAAGGTCATCGCGCCGACCGGGCAAAACGACAGCGAAGCCTTGCTGGCGCTGCCGGAGATGCAGCATGTCGCCGGCAAGCGCATCGTCATTTTCCGCGGCGAGGGCGGGCGCGAACTGATGGCGCAGACACTCGCGCAGCGGGGGGCCACCGTGGAATTCGCGGAATGCTACCGGCGCGTCAGGCCGGAGGCGGATGTCGCGCCGCTGCTGGCCCAGCACGGACAGCAGGCATTCGCCGCCACGGTCATGACCAGCCGCGAGGGCCTGGCCAACCTGCACGAAATGCTGGGCGACGCCTGGGTCTCGTTCAAATCCATCCCGACGTTCGTGCCGCACGAACGCATCGCCGAGACCGCCCGGCAAATGGGCATGGACTCGGTTCATGTGACCGCAGGCGGGGATGCCGGCACAATGCAGGCTATGATTAAATTCTTCCAGCCATGACCGACCCGAACATTCCGCCCCCCGTCCCGCGCCGCGCACTCTCCTTCAACTGGGGGGTATTGCTCGGCGCTGTTGCCATCGCCCTGGCCGCCACCACCTGGATCAGCAGCCGCGACCAGTCACTGGGTGTCAAGACCGACATGGCACGCAAGCTTGCCGAGTTCGACGCCTCGATCAAGGAAAGCCGGCTCCTGGCGCGCAATGCCGATGAACTCACGCGCCAGACCATGGCCCGCACCGCGCAGATCGAGGCTCAGCTGTCCGGCTCCAGGGAACAGCAGCAGGCGCTGGAAACGCTGTACAAGGAACTGGCGCGCGACCGCGACCAGTGGACCCTCTCCGACATCGAGCAGATCGTGCTCACCGCAAGCCAGCAGCTCCAGCTTGCCGGCAACGTCAAGGCCGCCATCATCGCGCTGGAAACCGCCGACCAGCGCCTCTTGCGCCTGGACAAGCCGCAGTTCACCCGCTTGCGCCAGGCCATCACCAATGACCTTGCGCGCCTGCGCGCCACGCCCTTCGTCGATCAGACCGGCGTCAGCCTCAAGCTCAGCGCCATGGCCGAGAGCATCGAACAGTGGCCGCTCGCCAGCGCCCACACCAGGAAGCCCGCGCCGGCCGCCCAGCCCGGCAACAGCCTGACGCGCGACCTGCTGGCCGAATTCAAGAATCTGGTGCAGATTCGCCGCCTCGACCAGGGCGAGCCCGCCCTGCTGATGCCCGAACAGGAATACTTCCTGCGCCAGAACCTGCAGTTGCGCCTGCTGGCAGCGCGCATCGCCCTGCTGTCACGCGACACCGCCGGCTACCAGGCCGACCTCACCGTCGCCGGCAAGCTGCTTGCACGCTACTTCAATACCCAGGATGCGGCAGTCGCCTCCGCCCAGTCCGAATTGCGCAAGCTGGCCGCACTAAGCGCGGCGCCCAGGCTGCCCGACCTCAAGGAAAGCCTGGCAGCCATCGAGTCCTACCATCAGGTCAGGCAATAGATCATGGGAAGCCCTCTGCGCTGGCTGATCAGCCTCATCATCGTCGCCGTCCTCGCCGTCGCACTCGCCCTGGCAGGGCGCTACGACCCCGGCTACGTCGTGCTGGTCTACCCACCCTGGCGCGCGGAACTGTCCTTCGTCAGCTTCGTCCTGTTGCTCGGTCTGCTGATAGGCGGCGCCTACATGCTGGCCCGGCTGGCCATCGCCACGCTGAATCTGCCGCGGACCGTGCGCGAGCGCAAGGCGCGCAAGGAAGCCGAGCGACAGAATGCCGACTTCACCGAAGCGCTGGCCGCCTATCTGGAAGGCCGCTTCAAGGAGGCCGAGAAAATCGCCGCCAAGCTCGTCGGCGAGCCGCGCCGGGAAATGCTGGCACGGGTAATGGCCGCTCGCGCCGCACATGAAAGCCGCGCCCATGCACGCCGCGACACCTACCTGGTCGAGGCCAAGGACAACGAGAAACCGCTGGCTGCGCTCTACGCCGAAGCAGAAGCCCGGCTGGGTGACCGCGATTTCCCCGGCGCGCTCTCTGCCATCGAGGCCGGCAAGATCCTCGCACCCGCGCATACCGCCCTGCAGCGCCTGGAGCTCAAGGCACGCCAGCAACTTGGCCAGTGGGACGAGGTGCTGAGGCTCGCCGAACAACTGGGCAAGGCCAACGCGCTCGATGAAACCACGCTCGCGCTCACCCGCCGCGCCGCGCACCTTGGCAACCTGAAACGCAGAACGGGCGACGGCAAGGGCCTGGCCGAGTACTGGAAGAAACTGCCGTCCGGCGAAAAGACCCACCCATCCGTGGCACTGGAAGCCGCCGAAGCTTTCGCCGCATCCGGCGATGCCGACGCCGCCGTCGGCATCATCGAGGATGCACTGAACAAATCCTGGGATGAAGGCCTGGCCGCGCGTTACGGCCACTACATCGGCAAGGCGCCGCTGGCGCAGATCCAGCAGGCGGAGAAGTGGCTGGTGTCGCACCCCAGGGACGGCGCCTTGCTGATGTCACTGGCCGACCTGTGCGCCCACGAGCAACTCTGGGGCAAGGCGCAAAGCTATGCCGAAGCCAGCATCGCGGTCGCGCCCAATGTCGACGGCCACCTGGCGCTCGCCGCGTTCAAGGAACAGTCGGGCCAGCCCGGCGAAGCCTGCGCGCACCTGCGCAAGGCGCTAGAACTCTGCCACGGCGCGCGCTAGAACGCCCTTCAGTCCGCCTTGTAAACGAAGGAATCGGCGAAGAATGCGTCTTCCGGCAGGGCGCGTGACCCGGTAAAGCCCTCGCGCGCCGCGTCGACCATGGCCGGCGCTCCGCAGGCGTAGACCTCGAAGCCGGACAAGTCGTCGAAATCCTCCATCACCGCCTGATGCACGAAGCCGGTACGGCCCTGCCAGCCGTCTTCCGGCGCCGGTTCGGACAACACCGGGACGAAGCTGAAATTCTTGTGCTCCTGCTGCCATTGCACCGGCAGTTCGGCCATGTACAGATCCTTCCTGGCGCGCGCGCCCCAGTAGAGAATCATCTGGCGATCGCTTTCCTCGGCGAACATGTGCTCGAGCATGCCCTTGATGGGCGCGAAACCGGTGCCGCCGGCGATGAAAATCATCGGCTTGTCGGATTCCTCGCGAATAAAGAAGCTGCCGTGCGGCCCTTCGAAACGCAGGATGTCCTTTTCCTTCATGGTGGCGAACACGTGATCGGTGAAGCGTCCGCCCGGCACATGGCGCAAGTGCAGTTCGATGAACTCGTCGTCATAGGGGGGATTGGCGATGGAATAGCTGCGGCGCCTGCCATCCTTCAGCAGGAAGTCGATGTACTGTCCGGCAAGGAACTGCAGGCGCTCGGTCGCCGGCAGCTTCAGCTGCATCAGCATCACGTCGTCGGCCAGCTTCTCCAGCTTCTGCACCCGGCAGGGCAGCATCTTCACCGGCACCTCGCCCGCCGCGCGGATCTCGCGCGCCTCGACCACCAGGTCGGAGAGCGGCCTGGCCACGCAGAACAGCACCTTGCCCTCGGTAATCTCGTGGCTCTTCAGGGTGTTTTCCTGGTACTTGCCGTAGTCGACCTTGCCTTCCAGCAGCTTGCCCTTGCACGAGCCGCAGGCGCCATTGCGGCAGCCGTATGGCAGGGTGAAGCCTTCGCGCAAGGCCGCGTCAAGAATGCTCTCTTCCTCGTTGACGACAAACTGATGCCCGCTGGGCTGGATCGTTACCTGATAGGACATGGCTTAAAATTCGCTGATGAAAAAACACACGCTCCTGATTGCCGGCATGGGCGACATCGGCAGACGCCTCGCCGCCGCTCATCTCGAACTGCGCATCCTGGGCATCGCGCGCTCCGCGGAATCGGCCGCGCTGGCCCGCAAGGCCGGCGCCACGCCGATACCCGCCGATCTCGACAGGCGCTCGAGCCTGGCGCGGCTCGCCGGACTGGCGCCCTGGGTGCTGCATCTGGCGCCTCCGCCGGCGGACAGCGACGGCGACCCGCGCACGCGCCAGCTGATCGCCGCGCTGGCAAAGCGTGGCAGTCTACCACGCAGGCTGGTCTACATCAGCACCAGCGGCGTGTATGGAAACTGCAATGGCGAAAGGGTTTTCGAGCATCGTCCGACCGCCGCCAGGAACGCGCGCGCCAGGCGCCGCGTCGATGCGGAACGCCAATTGCGCCGCTTCGCCGCAAGGAACGGCATCCGCCTCACCATCCTGCGTGCGCCCGGCATCTACGCCGCCGACCGCCTGCCGCTCGAGCGCATCCGCAAGCAGACGCCGGCAGTAGTCGGTGCGGAAGACAGCTACACCAACCACATCCACGCCGATGACCTCGCCCGCCTGACCTGGCTTGCGCTGTTTCGCGGCAAGCCCAACCGGGTCTACCACGCAGTGGACGACAGCGTGAAGAAAATGGGCGACTACTTCGACATGGTGGCCGATCATTTCGGCCTGCCCAGATCCCCGCGCATCTCGCGCGCGGAAGCGCAGCAGGTGCTGTCGCCGGCACTGCTGTCCTTCCTCAACGAATCGCGCATCCTCGACAACACCCGACTGAAAACCGAACTGCGCGCGAAGCTCAGCTATCCCGACGTGGGAACCTGTCTGGCGGAGATTCCGCCTCGCGCCTGAACTCGCCGTCGATGACGTCGTCGTTGGCCGCCGGGCGGACGGCGGGCGGCCGTTTCCAGGTGCCCGGGTAAAGCAGCAGGGCGAGCGCCATCGCGTCGGTGATCAAGCCCGGAAACATCAGCAGTCCGCCCGCAACGAACAGGCGGGTCGACGCGAACAGGGCGCGGAAGGGACTCTCGCCGCGCTGCATGGAAAACAGCATGCGCGGCGCGAAGGCGATGCGTTCGAAACGGATCAGTGCAATGCCGCCGAAAAACGCCGCTGCGAGCCAGGCCAGCACCCACCAGCCGATATGCCCGGCGAGCCACATGATGGAAAGGGCTTCCGCCACCGGGAAGGCAATCAGCACGAATAAAATCAGCCAAGGATACATAAGGAGTCTTTCTGCGGCAGAACGGCTAAGATTTGGGTATTTCGTGCCAGTTCAATCCATTCCCAGCCTAAATACAATCCATCCATGGCCGTCCTCATCGTCTTTTCCACCTTTCCGGATACCGCCAGCGCCCGCAAGGCCGCAGGCAGGCTGGTCGAAGAGGGCGCCGCCGCCTGCGCCAGCATCCTGCCCGGCGTGAGTTCGATCTACCGCTGGCAGGGGAAAATCGAGGAATCCAGCGAAGTGCTGCTGATGATCAAGACCACGCAGGATGCCTATACACGCCTGGAGTCGAGCCTGATGGGCTGCCACCCCTACGAACTTCCGGAAATTCTAGCGGTCCGAACGGAAGCTGGCCTGCCGGGCTATCTGGAATGGGTGGCCGAAGCCACCGCCCACAATAACAAATAACGGAATCACCTTGAGAACGTCATGAACCGCTTGATCCGAACACTGCTTGTCCTGCCTCTGCTGCTGCTGTCCATGGCCACCGGCCGCGTCCATGCCCAGGAGTTTCTCGACCCCGAGGAGGCATTCAAGTTCTCGGTCCGTGCGCTGGATGCCAAGACCATCGAGGCCAGCTGGAAAATCGCCGACGGCTACTACCTGTACAAGGACAAGTTCAAGTTCGCCCTGTCCGGCGCCAAGCTCGGCAACGCCCAGTATCCGGTCGGCAAGATCAAGGACGATCCGACCTTCGGCACAGTCGAGGTCTACCAGAAAGCCGTCAGCATCCGCTTGCCGGTCACGCGCGAACCCGGCGGCAGCCTGCCGGTGAAGCTGGAGGCGACCTTCCAGGGCTGCGCCGAAGAAGGCGTGTGCTACATGCCGGTGACTTCCACGGCCTCGCTCAAGCTCGCCGCATTCGATGCTCCCAAGGTCGCGGCCGCGCCGCAGCAAAGCGCCGCGCCTGCTTCGGCGCTGGCCGGGCTGCGCAGCCTCGCCGGCAACGACGGCACTGCCGACCTGCTGCCGCCCGAGCTGGCGTTCAAGGCCGAGGCGCGCCTCAAGGACGCCCGGACCCTGGCAGTCAGCTACGTCATCGCCGAGAACTATTACCTCTACCGCGACAAGCTCAAGTTCGTCGTCAAGTCGCCCGCGGACGTCTCCGCTGGCGATATTTCCACCCCGGCAGCCGAGGTCAAGGACGACCCGACCTTCGGCCGCACCGAGGTCTACCACCAGGACTTCACTGCCGAAGTGGCGTTGTCGCGTCCGCTCAGCGAAGGCGAGAAACTGGTCGTCGACGCCCTCTACCAGGGCTGCAGCGATCTGGGTGTGTGCTATCCGCCCACGACCAGGAGCTTCACCCTCGCCGCAGCCGGCGAAGCCACGCCCGCAACCCTGAGCAGCCTGCCCGGCGACGCGGCGGCCACGGAAGAGGCCGACCTCGGCGATGCCGGCAGCATCGAACGGACGCTCAACAAGGGCGGCCTGTGGGTGGCGGTCGTCGCCTTCTTCGGCTTCGGCCTGGCGCTGTCGCTGACCCCCTGCGTGTTCCCCATGATCCCCATCCTGTCCGGCATCATCGCGGGGCAGAAGAACGTCACCCACGCCAGCGGCTTTTTCCTCTCGCTCGCCTACGTGCTCGGCATGGCCATCACCTACGCCATCATCGGCGTGATCGCCGCGCAATCCGGCACGCTGCTGTCCAATGCCCTGCAGAACCCGGTGGCGCTGGGCATCGGTGCAGCCATCTTCGTCGCGCTGGCGCTGTCGATGTTCGGCTTCTACGATCTCCAGCTGCCCAGTTCGCTGCAAAGCAAGCTCACCGAGACCTCGAACAAGCTGCACGGCGGCCACTTCACCGGCGTGTTCGGCATGGGCGCGCTTTCCGCCCTCATCGTCGGCCCCTGCGTGGCGCCGCCGCTCGCCGCGGCGCTCGCCTACATCGCCCAGACCGGCGACAGCCTGAAAGGCGGCCTCTCGCTCTTCTTCCTCGCCCTGGGCATGGGTGTGCCGCTGCTGGCGGTGGGCCTCTCGGCCGGCACGCTGACGCTGAAGGCCGGTGCGTGGATGAACGGCGTCAAGTACTTCTTCGGCGTGGCCATGCTGGGCGTGGCGATCTGGCTGATTTCGCCCTTCCTGCCCGGCTGGATGGTCATGGTGCTGTGGGCTGCGCTGCTGATCATTTCCGCCATCTACCTGCATGCCCTCGACGCGTTGCCGGCCCCGGTCACGGGCTGGAAGAAGTTCTGGAAAGGCGTGGGCGTGGTGCTGCTGATCACCGGCATTGGCCTGCTGCTGGGCGCGCTCGGCGGCAGCCGCGACGTGCTGCAGCCGCTGACCGTGTATCAGGGCGTCATGGCCGGGCCGGTCGGCGCCCCGGCCGCAGTTGCCGGCCAGGCCTCGGCGCTGCCGTTCGAAAAGGTCAAGACTGGCGCCGAACTGGACCGGCGCCTGGCCGAGGCCAGGGCCGCCGGCCAGCCGGTGATGCTGGATTTCTATGCCGACTGGTGCGTGTCATGCAAGGAGCTCGAAAAATTCACCTTCTCCGACGCGCGCGTGCAGGCCCGGCTCAAGGACGTGCTGCTGCTCAAGGTCGACGTCACCAACAACACCGGCGACGACAAGGAACTGCTCAAGCGTTTCAGCCTGTTCGGCCCGCCCGGCCTGATTTTCTGGAATGCGCAGGGGCAGCAGTCGGACTACAAGGTCATCGGCTACGAGCCGGCGGACAAGTTCCTGGCCAGCATCGACAAGGCACTGAAATAACCATGGGCACGACGGCATGAACCGCCAGAACCGGCTTGTCGCGGGGGTGGCCGTGCTGGCGCTGGCTGCCGGGCTCGGCGTGGCAACCTGGCTGCAGCGGCCCGGCCCGGCCCAGCCCGGCGCGGGCGAGGCCCTGCTGGCCGTCCAACTGCCCGACCTGCAAAACCGGCCGCACAGCCTGGAGCGCTATCGCGGCAAGGTCCTGGTCGTCAATTTCTGGGCCACCTGGTGCCCCCCCTGCCGCGAGGAAATCCCGGTTTTCATCGAAGCGCAGGCGCAACATGGCAAGAACGGCCTGCAACTTGTCGGCATCGCGCTGGACGACCCCCGGCAGGTTGCCGATTTTGCCCAGGAATATGGCATCAACTATCCCGTCCTCATCGGCGGCGCCAACGAATCCGAAATTCTGCGCAAGCTGGGCAACCCCGGCGGGGGATTGCCCTACACCCTGGTCTACGACCGCGACGGACAGTTGCGCGACAAGATCATCGGCGGCCTAGACAAGACGCGGCTGGAAGGCCTGGTTGCGCCTCTAATCTAACGCGGAAATCACGTCAATATCTGGACAAGTTCGCGGAACTTGTATCAAACTTGCGCCCATGCCGAAACCGACCAGCACGCGCAGGGGCAGCAAATCCGTGGCCTTACCCAAGGCCATTCTGGTTTTGCACGGCCCCAACCTCAACCTGCTCGGCAGCCGCGAACCGCAGCATTATGGCCATGCCAGCCTGGAGGACATCAACCAGATGCTGAAAAGCCGTGGCAAGGCATGCGGCGTCAGTGTGGAATGCTTCCAGAGCAACCACGAGGGCGTCCTGATCGACCGGGTGCAACAGGCCAGGCACGACGGCGTGGACTTCATCCTGATCAACCCGGCCGGCTACACCCATACCAGCATCGCGCTCAGGGACGCGCTGGCCGCAACCGGCATCCCCTTCGTGGAAGTGCACCTGTCCAACGTCCACGCACGGGAACCCTTCAGGCACCATTCCTATTTTTCCGACCTGGCCCTCGGCGTCATTGCCGGGCTGGGCGCACAGGGCTACGAGCTCGCACTGGAATTTGCCCTGCGTCATTTACACGTGAAAGTCACAAGTCATGGATCTCAGAAAACTGAAAAAACTCATTGATCTGGTGGAGGAGTCCGGCATTGCCGAGCTGGAAATCACCGAGGGCGAGGAAAAGGTGCGCATCGCCCGTGTCATTGCCGGCAATCAGCCGATCTACATGAACGCGCCGATGCCCGCCCCGAGCGTGCCGGTTGCCGCCGCCGCGCCGGTTGCCGCGCCGGTGGAGGTCGCTCCGGCCGAACCGGAAGGCCATGTCGTGCGCTCGCCGATGGTCGGCACGTTCTATCGTGCCTCCTCGCCAGGCACCAAGGCTTTCGTCGAAGTGGGGCAGAGCGTTTCCGTCGGCGACACGATCTGCATCATCGAAGCCATGAAGCTCCTGAACGAAATCGAGGCCGACCAGGCCGGGGTGATCAAGGCCATCCTGGCAGAGAATGGCCAGCCGGTGGAATACGGCGAACCGCTGTTCATCATTGGCTGACTTTTATCATTGCCGCGAAGTTCGCGGAGTTCGCGGAGTTCTGTATCGAATTCCGGGCGCACTCTGCGAGCTTTGCGGTTAAACCTTAGGGTTTTCCATGTTCGAGAAAATTCTGATTGCCAACCGCGGCGAAATCGCATTGCGCATCCAGCGCGCATGCCGCGAGCTGGGCATCAAGACCGTGGCCGTGCACTCCGAGGCCGACCGCGACGCCAAGTACGTCAAGCTGGCGGATGAATCCGTGTGCATCGGCCCGGCGCCGTCCAGCCAGTCCTACCTCAACGTCCCCGCCATCATCGCGGCGGCGGAAGTGACCGATGCCGAGGCCATCCATCCCGGTTACGGCTTCCTTTCGGAAAACGCCGACTTCGCCGAGCGCGTGGAATCCTCCGGTTTCGTCTTCATCGGCCCGCGCCCGGAGTCCATCCGCCTGATGGGCGACAAGGTGGCGGCCAAGGACGCCATGAAGGAAGCCAAGGTGCCCTGCGTGCCCGGCTCCGACGGCGCCCTGCCGGACGATCCCGATGAAATCCTGCGCATCGCGCGCGACGTCGGCTATCCGGTGCTGATCAAGGCCGCTGGCGGCGGCGGCGGTCGCGGCATGCGCGTGGTGCACACCGAAGCGGCGCTGCTGAACTCGGTGGAGATGACCAAGGCCGAGGCACAATCGGCCTTCGGCAACCCCATGGTATACATGGAACGCTACCTGCAAAAGCCGCGCCACATCGAGTTCCAGGTACTGGCTGACGAGCACGGCAACGCCATCCACCTCGGTGAGCGCGACTGCTCCATGCAGCGTCGCCACCAGAAAGTGATGGAAGAAGCCCCCGCACCCGGGCTCGACTCCAAACTGCGCGACAGGATCGGCGAACGCTGCGCCGAGGCCTGCCGCAAGATCGGCTATCGCGGCGCCGGCACCTTCGAGTTCCTGTACGAGGACGGTGAGTTCTTCTTCATCGAGATGAACACGCGCGTGCAAGTGGAACACCCGGTGACCGAACTGATCACGGGCGTCGACATCGTGCAGGAACAGCTCTGGATCGCCAGCGGCGAGAAGCTGCGCTACAAGCAGAAGGACATCGAGTTCAATGGCCACGCCATCGAGTGCCGCATCAACGCCGAGCATCCCTACACCTTCGTGCCTTCGCCCGGCCGCCTCACCACCTGGCATCCGCCCGGCGGCCCCGGCATCCGCGTCGACTCCCACGTGTTCGCCGGCTACATGGTGCCGCCGCACTACGATTCCATGATCGGCAAGCTGCTCGCCTACGGCAAGACCCGCGACCAGGCCATCGCCCGCATGCGTGGCGCGCTCATGGAAATGGCCGTGGACGGCATCCTCACCAACATCCCCCTGCACCAGGACCTGATGAACGACCGCGCCTTCCAGGAAGGCGGCGCCAGCATCCATTATCTGGAGCAGAAGCTGGCGGCGGAAAAAGCCAAGGCGTGAGGGCAATTCCCCCGCGCCGCGGCTCGCAGCTTCAGTCCATCCCATGCCCTGGCAATCTCTACGCGTGACCCTCGACGCCTCGCGCGCCGAGGCGTTTTCCGAAGCGCTGATGGCGCTGGGCGCGATTTCCGCCTCGCTCGAGGATGCCGATGCCGGCAGCGTCGACGAGACACCGATTTTCGGCGAACCGACCGAGCCTGATGCCGGGCTCTGGCAGCACTGCATCGTCACCGCCCTGCTCGACCCGGAGCAGCGGCCTGCCGACCTGGTCGCCAAGGCAACCCTGGCTGCAGGCCTTGCCGAGATGCCGGCATGGACCGTGGAAAGCGTGGACGACCAGGACTGGGTGCGCCTGACCCAGTCGCAGTTCGATCCCATCCCCATATCCAAGCGCCTGTGGATCGTGCCCAGCTGGCATGAGGCCCCCGACAGCGCGGCCCTGAACATCCGCCTCGACCCGGGCCTCGCCTTCGGCACCGGCTCGCATCCCACCACCCGCCTGTGCCTGCGCTGGCTGGACGAAAATATCCAGGGCGGCGAAACCGTACTGGACTATGGCTGCGGCTCGGGCATCCTCGCCATCGCCGCCGACAAGCTCGGCGCCGGCGAGGTCTGGGGCGTGGACATCGACCCGCAAGCCATTCAAGCTGCCGCCTACAATGCCGATATCAACGCCGTGAGCGCACGCTTTTACACGCCGGACCAGGCGCCTGCGGCCGCGGCCCAGATCGTGGTGGCCAACATCCTGACCAATCCGCTCAAGGCACTGGCACCGCTCCTGGCCGAGCTGACCCAGCCGGCCGGCCGGCTGGTCATGTCGGGCATCCTGGAACTACAGGCGGAGGCGGTCATGCAGGTCTATCGCACCTGGTTCGAATTTGAGACGCCGGTCGCCGAAGATGGCTGGGTCAGACTTTGCGGACGGAAAAAATGAGCACCGAAAACGATCTCGTCGCCAAATGCCCGCAGTGCGGCAGCGTGTTCCGCCTGGCGCCGCAGCACCTGCAAGCCGCCAAGGGCTGGGTGCAGTGCGGCATGTGCGGCAACGTGTTCCATTCCGGCATCATGCCGCCGGACAATGAATCCACCGCGCCCGGCCCGGCAACGCCGGCAGATGCGGCCGAAGCTCCGCCAGAAAACCCGCCGCCGAGCGATGCCGGGCAGGCCATCACCCCGGCGGAAGGCGAAGCCGCCATCGAGGCGGGCGCCGAGGCAGCCGCCGTCGGCCTCAGCGGCCTGGCCCAGCGCATGGCCGACGAGCAGGAAGCCCCTGCGGCATTCGGTCCCAAACTGGAATCCATCATCCTGGTCGATCCCAACCTGCCCCAGGCGGATGACGACTACGGCCCGATGCCGGTGTTCGAGCCCAAACCCGAAGCCCCCAGGCCCGAGGATGCCGTCCCCGCATTCAAGCCCGCTGCCGCGCCCCCAGCCGGCATGAGCGCCAGGCAGTCAACCGCCACCAGCACCGGCTGGATTCCGCGCCGACCGCCGCCTTCGCCTGTGGTCAAGGCCAACAAGAAGAAGACCCGGCTGGGCTGGCTCTGGGCGCTGCTGAGCATCATCCTGCTGCTGGCCCTGGCCGCGCAACTGGTGTATTCCATGCGCGACAGGCTGGCCGCCAGTTATCCGGAAATCCGGCCTTTCCTGGTGGTGGCTTGCGAAAAGCTGGACTGCACGGTCAGTCTGCCGCGCGACACTCAACAGGTGATCATCCGCGGTTCCGACCTGCAGACCGAAAACGACAACCATCTCAGCCTGGAAGTCACCCTCGCCAACCGGGCGTCCTACCCGATGGCCTGGCCCGTGCTGGAACTCACGCTGACCGACGTCGAGGACCAGCCGCTCGCCCGGCGCATGTTCGCCCCCAGCGAATACCTGCCCAACAGCAGCATGGAAGCCGCCGGCATCCAGGGCCGCTCCGAAGTGCCGGTCAAACTGCAGTTGCAGGGCAAAGGGCTCAAGGCCGCCGGCTACCGGCTGCGCATGTTCTACTGAGCCGGCATACCTGCACTCCCGGCTGTGTTAAGATGGCGGCCCAGTGGGAGAGCACGGCAAGGCCGTCGCCGAAGGCGTAATCACCCGGGAACGCTCAGGCAAAAGGACCACTGCAGCAAACACTCTGGAGAGAGCGGCATTTTCAACTGCCGCCGCCGAAGGGGATCAATCTCTCAGGCACCAAGGACAGAGGGGTGACGATTGAACCGATTCAATCCTCACCCCTTTTTTGTTTTTTCGGAGCCGTCGTGCAGACCCAAGTCATCCGCAACATCAGTCGCATGCCATCCTGGATCCGCCAGAACCTCGGGCGCGAATCCGGCTATGGCGGCACGCACCTCGCCGTGCACGGCAACCGCCTGCACACGGTGTGCGAGGAGGCCAAATGCCCCAACCGCGGCGAATGCTGGAGCCGCGGCACCGCCACCTTCATGCTGCTGGGCGACACCTGCACCCGCGCCTGCGGCTTCTGCGCGGTCAAGACCGGCAAGCCCGGCTGGTACGATGCCAACGAGCCCGTGCGCATCGCCGAGGCCGTGGCCGGACTCAAGCTCAATTACATCGTGCTGACCTCGGTCAATCGCGACGACATCGAGGACGGCGGCGCCTGGGTGTTTGCCGAAAGCCTGCGCCAGTTGCGGCAACGCCAGGCCGACATTGGCGTCGAATTCCTCACCCCGGACTTCCGCAGCGTGCAGGACGAGGCCATTGGCATCGTCATGGATGCGGTGAATGCCAGCCCGCTCCCCGATCCCGGCCGGCCCGACCTGGTCTGGGGGCACAATGTGGAAACCGTGCCGCGCCTCTACAAAGTTGCGCGCAAGGGTTCGCAGTACGAACGTTCGCTCGAATTGCTGGAAAAGGCCAGCCAACAAGCCCAGCTGGAAACCAAGTCGGCGCTGATGCTGGGCCTCGGCGAGACCCGCGAAGAAGTGATCGCCGTATTGAAGGATCTGAAGAGCGCAGGTGTCGACCGCGTCTCGCTCGGCCAGTACCTGCGCCCGACGCTTGCCAACCTGCCGGTGGCGGAATACATCCATCCCGACGCGTTCGCCGAACTGGAAAGCGAAGCGCGCGCGCTCGGCTTCAATTGGGTCAAGGCCGGGCCGCTGGTACGCAGCAGCTACTATGCGGAAGAAATACAACAACAGCCTCACAAGGAGGCAGGGGAGGCAAGGGAGTAAACCCTTATATTCCTCCCTGAGCCTCCGCTGCCTCCCTGTTCATGCTTTTAGGGTTTAAAAATGACAGATTTGAAACGCACCCCCCTCAACGCCACCCACCGCGAACTCGGCGCCAAGATGGTCGACTTCGGCGGCTGGGACATGCCGGTGAACTACGGCTCGCAGATCGAGGAGCATCACACCGTGCGCTCGGGCTGCGGCCTGTTCGACGTCTCGCACATGCTGCCGCTCGACCTCAAGGGCGAGAACGTGCGCGCCTTTTTACGTCGCCTCGTCGCCAACAACATCGACAAGCTGCAGGTCTCGGGCAAGGCGCTGTATTCCTGCATGCTCAATGAAAACGGCGGCGTCATCGACGATCTCATCATCTATTACATGGATGAGACCTGGTTCCGCCTGGTGGTCAACGCCGGCACCGCCGAGAAGGATCTCGCCTGGATGCAGAAATGCAACGCCGACTGGAACATGGGCCTCACCCTGACCCCGCGTCGCGATCTCGCCATGGTCGCGATCCAGGGTCCGGATGCGAAGCGCGTGCTCAACGAAGCCCTGCCCGGCGCCGACAGCCTGACCGAAACCCTCAAACCCTTCAACGCCGCCGCCATGGGCGAGATGTTCATCGCCAGAACGGGTTACACGGGTGAGGACGGCTTCGAAGTGATGGTGCTGGCCAAATCCGTGCCCTTTTTCTGGAAGGCGCTGATGGAGGCCGGCGGCAAGCCGATTGGACTGGGCGCCCGCGACACCCTGCGCCTGGAGGCCGGCATGAATCTCTACGGCCAGGACATGGATGAAACCACCAGCCCGCTGGAGTCCGGCCTCGCCTGGACCGTTGACCTGAAAACCGAGCGCGACTTCGTCGGCCGCAAGGCGCTGGAAGCGAGCGAGGTCACCCAGCAGCTCGCCGGCCTGGTGCTGCTGGACAAGGGCGTGCTGCGCAGCCACCAGAAAGTATTCACGAAAAACGGCACGGGCGAAATCACCTCGGGCACTTTCTCGCCCACCCTGCAGCAGTCGATTGCGCTCGCCCGCATTCCGCTGGGCATCGCCCCGGGCGAAGAGGTGGAAGTGGAGATCCGCGACAAGAAACTGAAGGCAAAAGTGGTTAAATACCCGTTCGTGCGCAACGGCAAGGTTTTAATTTGAGCAAGGAGGACAAGAGGACAGGAGTACACCCTCCTTTGCTTTTCCTCTTGTCCTCATGTCCTCTTTGTGAAATTTGATTTGGAGCAAACATGAGCATCCCCGCTGACCTGAAATACACCAAGTCCCACGAGTGGGTCAAAGTCGAAGCCGACGGCACCGTGAGCGTGGGCATCACCCACCACGCCCAGGACCTGCTGGGCGACATGGTGTTCGTCGAGAATCCCGCCGTGGGCCGCAAGCTCAATGCCGGCGAAGAGTGCGCCGTGGTCGAGTCGGTCAAGGCCGCTTCCGACGTGTATGCACCGCTCGCCGGCGAAGTCGTGGCCGCCAACGACGAAGTCGAGTCCAGCCCCGAGAAGATCAACCAGGACGCCTACGGCACCTGGATGTTCAAGATCAGTCCGGCCAACCCCGCCGACGTGAACGCACTGCTCGACGCGGCAGCCTACGAGGCGCACGTCGCGTCCGAGGCGCATTGATTTCCCACAAAGAGGACAAGAGGACAGGAGTCAAGCCTCCTTTGTTTTTCCTCTTGTCCTCATGTCCTCTTTGTTAAAGATGTTGAACTGACCATGCCATTCATCCCCCACTCCGACGAGAACATCGCCGACATGCTGGCCGCCATCGGCGCCAGGGACATCGACGCGCTGTTCGATGAGATTCCCCCTGCGCTCAAGGCCGGCAAGCTCGCCAGGGTGCCCGAGGGCATCTCGGAAATGGAAATCACCCGCCTGATGACCGAGCGCGCGGAAGCCGACGGCCGTTACCTCAACTTCCTCGGCGCCGGTGCCTACGAGCACCACATCCCCTCCGCGGTCTGGCAGATCACTACGCGCGGCGAGTTCTATTCCGCCTACACGCCCTACCAGGCCGAGGCGAGCCAGGGCACGCTGCAGCTGATCTACGAATACCAGACCATGATGACCCGGCTCACCGGCCTGGACGTGTCCAACGCCTCGCTCTACGACGGCGGTTCCGGCCTCGCCGAAGCCGTGCTGATGGCGGTGCGCGCGAACAAGTCCGGCCACCGCCGCGTGCTCATGCCGAAGACGGTGCACCCGCTCTACCGCGCGGCCTGCCGCGACATCGTCAAGAACCAGAAGATCGAACTGGTGGAAGTGGATTACCACCCGGCCACCGGCTGCACCGTGCTGCCCAGGGACGCCGAGGGCTGCGCCGCGCTGGTCATCCCCCAGCCCAACTTCTTCGGCATGCTGGAAGACGTCGACGCCATGACCGACTGGGCGCACGCCAACAAGCTGCTGGCCATCGCCCTGGTCAACCCGACCACGCTGGCAGTGCTGAAAGCCCCCGGCAAGTGGGGCCAGACCGGCGCCGACATCGCAGTGGGAGATGGCCAGCCGCTGGGCGCGCCGCTCGCCAGCGGCGGCCCCTATTACGGCTTCATGTGCTGCAAGCAGGAGTTCGTGCGCCAGATGCCGGGCCGCATCGTCGGCCGCACCGTCGACCTCGACGGCAAGCCCGGCTTCGCGCTCACCCTGCAAGCACGCGAGCAGCATATTCGCCGCTCCAAGGCCACCTCCAACATCTGCACCAACCAGGGCCTGGTGGTGACGGCTTCGACCATCTACATGAGCCTGCTCGGGCCGCAAGGGCTTTCCCGCGTCGCCCGCGCGAGCCACGCCAACACCGTTTCCCTGGTCGGCAAGCTGGTTGCGGCGGGGGCGGAAAAGGCTTTCAGCGGCGCCTATTTCCACGAGGCGGTCATTCGCACCAATGTGGAAAACGCCAAGCTGCTGCACTCTCTCGTCGGCCAGGGCATCGTCGGCGGCTATGACCTGTCGAAGGATTACCCCGAACTCGGCAACGCCATCCTGGTGTGCGCCACCGAAACCAAGACCGAAGCAGACCTCGACCGCTACGCCCAGCAGCTTGGGCGCATCGTGTCCAAACTTTCAGAACCGCCGCCCTGCGCGCGGAAGTGATGCAACACGAACCAACAAGGCAAAAGGAGATCGACATGGCAACCGTAACTCTCGCAGGCAACCCGATCGAAGTGGTTGGCAACTTTCCGAAAGTGGGCGACACCGCGCCCGATTTCAAGCTGGTGAACAAGGACCTGGCCGACGTCTCGCTGGCCGACTTCGCCGGCAAGAAGAAGATCCTCAACATCGTGCCCTCGCTCGACACCCCGGTGTGCGCGAAATCGACCAAGGTGTTCAACGACGCCGCCGTCGGCAACACGGTGGTGCTGATCATCTCCGCCGACCTGCCCTTCGCCATGAACCGCTTCTGTGGCGCCGAAAGCACCAACAACGTGGTGACCCTGTCCACCATGCGCGGCTGGGACTTCAAGAAGAACTACGGCGTCGACATCCACAGCGGCCCGCTCGCCGGCATCACCGCGCGCGCCGTGGTCGTGCTGGACGAGAACAACAAGGTACTGCACAGCGAGCTGGTTCCCGAGATCAAGCAGGAACCGAATTACGACGCTGCGCTGGCTGCACTGAAGTAATTTTTTACACAGAGGCAGCAGAGGGATCAGAGAAAACCCCTTTCCTTCTCCTCTGTTACCTCTGGTTCCTCTGTGTTAACGATTTGGTTTTGAGACCATGCTGATATTCGATCACTCCCACCCCGGCCGCGCGGCCCACGCGCAGCTTCCGCCCCACGACGGCGCGCTCGACGACCTGCCCGCCGAACTGCTGCGCGATGCGCCGCCCGCCCTGCCGGAATGCTCCGAGCTGGACGTGGTGCGCCACTACACGCGCCTCTCGCAAAAGAACTTCTCCATCGACACCCAGTTCTATCCGCTGGGTTCGTGCACCATGAAGTACAACCCGCGCGCCTGCAATTCGCTGGCCATGCTGCCGCAGTTCCTGGCACGCCACCCGCATGCGCCGGCGGAGACCGGACAAGGCTTCCTGCAGAGCATGTTCGAACTGCAGGAGATGCTGAAGGACGTCACCGGCATGGCCGGCGTGTCGCTGGCGCCGATGGCCGGCGCCCAGGGCGAATTCGCCGGCATCGCCATGATCCGCGCCTATCACGATGCGCGCGGCGACACCGCACGCAGCGAAATCCTGGTGCCCAACGCGGCCCACGGCACCAACCCGGCCACCGCGGTGATGTGCGGCTACACGGTCAAGGAGATTCCCACCGACCGCGAAGGCAACGTCGACCTGGAAGCACTGAAAGCCGCAGTCGGTCCGCAGACCGCCGGACTCATGCTGACCAACCCGTCCACCCTGGGCGTGTTCGAGAAGACCATCCAGACCATCCAGAAGCTGGTGCACGATGCCGGCGGCCTGCTCTACTACGACGGCGCCAACCTCAACGCCATCCTCGGCTATGTGCGTCCCGGCGACATGGGTTTCGACGTCATCCACATGAACCTGCACAAGACCTTCTCCACCCCGCACGGCGGCGGCGGCCCCGGCGCCGGCCCGGTGGGGGTGGCCGAGCGCCTGCTGCCCTTCATGCCGGTGCCGGTGGTGATCAACGACAACGGCACTTACCGCAACGCCACCGAGGCCGACCTGCCGCAGTCCATCGGCCGCATGAGCGCCAATGGCGGCAACACCGGCGTGCTGCTGCGCGCCTACATCTACGCGCGCATGCTGGGCGCGGAAGGCATGCACCGCGTGGCCGAGTTCGCCACCCTCAACGCCAACTACCTGATGGCCAGGCTGCGCGACGCCGGCTTCGAGCTGGCCTATCCGACGCGGCGCGCGAGCCACGAGTTCATCGTCACGCTGAAGAAGCTGAAGGACGAGACCGGCGTCTCCGCGATGGATTTCGCCAAGCGCCTGCTCGACTACGGCTTCCACGCGCCCACCACCTACTTCCCGCTGCTGGTGCCCGAGTGCCTCTTGATCGAACCCTCGGAAACCGAAAGCAAGGAGACGCTGGACGCCTTCATCGAAGCCTGCATCAAGATCAAGGAGGAGTCCTACGCCAATGCCGACCTGGTCAAGGGTGCGCCCTACACCCAGCCGGTAAGACGCCTGGACGACGTCAAGGCGGCGCGCGAACTCGACCTGGCCTACAAGGCGGCCTGAGCGCCTGCCCCGAAGGGCAATAGGGCCAGTGCCCGCCGCCACTTACAATGCCTGACATGAATCAGGAGTCCCCTTTCAAGGGCAGGACCGGCCTCGCCCGCGTCTGGAATGCGCTGTTCTATTCCATCGACGGGCTCAAGGCCGCCATCCGCCATGAAGACGCCTTTCGCCAGGAATTGCTGCTGACCCTCGTCTGCATCCCGCTCGCGCTTTGGCTGGAGCCGGACGCCATCGGCCGCGCCCTGATGATCGCGGTCCTGTTCCTGGTACTGATCGTCGAGCTGATCAATTCGGCCATCGAGGCGGTGGTGGACCGCGTTTCGCTGGAAAACCACCATCTCGCCAAGCGCGCCAAGGACATCGGCAGCGCCGCCGTACTGTTGAGCCTGATCAATGTCGTGGTCGTCTGGGGAGTGGTATTGTCGGTTTAGGCTTGAGGGCCCGTCGGGGGATTTGGACAACCAGCGTGTTGCACGTTTCGAAACAATAAAAATGCATTTCGACATCCGCCGCTGGACGGCGGCCTTCGCCCTTTGCCTCAGCCCCTGCGGCCATGCCCTCGGTCTCGGCGAACTGACGGTATCGAGCGGGCTCGGCCAGCCTTTGCGCGCCAGCATCGCCCTGCTGGGCGACGAAACCCGGCTCGCGGCGGACTGCTTCCGGCTGCAGCCCGCCGGCAACAGTCTGCCAATGCCGCCTGATGCCCAGCTCAGCCTGGAATCGAACGCACGCGGACAACCCCTGATCAAGCTCAGGACGCAACTGGCGCTCCACGACCCGGTCGGCGGCTTCCTGCTGGTCGCGCAATGCGGCGGCCAGTTGCAGAAGGAATATGTCTTCCTGCTCGACCCCGTGCCCGTGCCGGAAGCGCAAGCGCCGGCTGTAGCCGCCCAGCCGGTGGCCGAGCTGCCGCCAGCCGATGCAAGCCGCACGCGCGCCGCGGGCGGGCCAAGCGCCAGCGCCGCGGCGAGCAAGACCTCCAGCCGCCGGCCGTCTGTCGCCAAGCCTCGCCGGCCGGCGAGCGCGGTGGTCCAGGAGCAACCCAGGCTGGTGCTTTCCGGCAGCACCCGCCGGCTGGCAGCGGCCAGCGACGGCTCGCTCTCACTCAAGCTGGACCTCAGCCTGCCTGATCCCGCACGCGCCGCCGTGCCGCTGTCGTCCATCGAGCTTTCGGACGAGAACACCGCGCTGAATCGCAAGCTCGACCATCTCGAACAGCAGCTGTCCAGCCTGCAAAAGCGCAATGCCGAACTGCTCCAGCAGGCGCAGGCGGCCGGGCCGGCTGCTGCCACCGCCCGCCAGCCGCAGTCTGCCGGGCTGCCCTGGCCCTATTTCCTGCTCGGCCTGGCCTTGCTGAGCGCTGCCGTCGCCCTGATCCTGCGGCGCCGCGCCAGCCGCGTACCCGCACGCACGCGCGGGAAAACCCGCTGGCTGCCTTCGCCGCCGCAGGCGCTGCCTTCCCTGTTCACCCGGGAAAAGCCTGCGCCTGCGCAAGCCCAACCCGCCCCTGCCACGGCGGTCGCCAGCCAGGACGACGACCTCCTGCTGCAGCCCGCCGAGGGTGCCGAAATCCGTGACAGCATGAAGGACGAGGTGGAGGTTTTTGTCGCGCACGGCAACGCTCCGCTCGCCATCCGCCTGCTGGAAAACCACATCCAGCAAACACCGGCCGAGTCGCCGGTGCCCTGGCTGATGCTGCTCGACCTGCTGCAGCAGGAAAACCTCGTTAGCGAGTACGAGGATGCGCGGCGGCGCTGCAAGCAATACTTCAACGTGGAAATCCCTTCGCTGGGAGAAATCGCCGCCGCTTCCGGCAAGCCGGGCCTCGAAGCCTACCCCCACGTCATGGCCGAACTGGTGCATCGCTGGCCGAGCGACAGGGCCATCGCCTATCTCGACGAACTGCTGCGCGACACCCGCAACGGCACCCGTCTCGGCTTCAACCTCACCGCCTACAACGAGATCGTGCTGCTGCGCTCGATTCGCGAAAGGGAAACGGCCGGTCCCTGGTAATGCCCTGCGGCAATGCAAAGACGTTTCCGCGATAATATCGCCAGTCCAATTCCCGGTTTTCCCTCATGCGCACCCTGATCTGCGGCTCGCTCGCCTTCGATTCCATCATGGTCTTCCACGACCATTTCAAGCACCACATCCTGCCGGACAAGATCCACATCCTCAACGTCTCCTTCCTGGTGCCGGACATGCGCCGCGAGTTCGGCGGCTGTGCCGGCAACATCGCCTACAACCTCAAGCTGCTGGACGGCGAACCGGTGATCATGGCCACGGTGGGCGAGGATTTCGCGCCCTATGCCGCGCGCCTCGAGCACCTCGGCCTCAGCCAGGAATGCGTGCGCAAGGTCGAAGGAAGCTACACCGCCCAGGCCTTCATCACCACCGACCTCTCGGACAACCAGATCACCGCTTTCCACCCGGGCGCGATGAATCACTCGCACCTCAACGACGCTTCCGCGGCACGGGACATCGGGCTCGGCATCGTCTCGCCCGACGGCCGCGACGGGATGCTGGCGCATTGCGCGCAGTTCCACGAGGCCGGCATCCCCTTCGTGTTCGATCCCGGTCAGGGCATGCCGCTGTTTTCCGGCGAGGAACTGCTGCAGATGGTGCGCAAGGCCGATTACGTCACGCTCAACGATTACGAGGCGGAGCTGCTGCAAACCCGCACCGGCCAGGACCTGGCCCAGCTGGCGCACGAGGTCGAGGCGCTCATCGTGACCAAGGGCGCCGAGGGCGCGGATTTCCATGTCGGCGGACAATGCATCCACATCCCCGCCGCGTCGGTGCGCGAGCTCGTCGACCCCACCGGCTGCGGCGACGCCTTCCGCGCCGGCCTGCTCCACGGCATCGCCCAGGGCATGGACTGGGAAACTACCGGCCGTCTGGCGAGTCTCATGGGTGCTATAAAAATAGAAAGCCGTGGCGGGCAGAATCATGCCCCCAGCCGGCTGGAAATCGAAACCCGCTTCGCCGAATCCTTCGGCTACCGGATATAGCGACGAACCCTTTTCCATCCGGCCCGACGCAGAGGCGCCTGGCCGGAACCGCACAACTGGAGCCCATCATGAAAAAGCTTGCCGTACTGCTGTTCGCTTCCGCCACCGTCCTCATTGCCGGCTGCGCCGGCGGCCTGGGCAGCAAGGATTACTCGCGCGATCAGGCGCGCAGCGTGCAGGAAGTGCAGATGGGCGTGGTCGAGTCGGTGCGTGCAGTCAGGATCGAAGGCACCAAGAGCGTGGTCGGTCCCGCAGCCGGCGCCGTGGTCGGCGGTGTCGCCGGCAGCACGGTGGGCGGCGGCCGCGGCAGCGTGGTCGGCGCCACCGTAGGCGCCGTGCTGGGCGGCGTGGGCGGCGCGGCGGCGGAAGAAGCCGTCACCCGCCAGAATGGCGTCGAGATCACCGTCAAGCTCGATTCCGGCCGCGTACTCGCCATCACCCAGGCGGCCGATGAGGAATTCCGCGTCGGCGACCGCGTGCGCGTGCTGACCGGCGGCGGCGTCACCCGCGTGACGCGCTAGCTCCCGCCAGCCGGTCCAGACCGGCGCCGCCGCGATCTGCTTGCGGAAACGATTGAAGTCGCTGGCATGGCGAAAGTCGCGCATGAATATTTCCGTGGCCGGCAGCACGGTCCATTCGGCGATGGCGTTGCACTTGCGGTGAGCGCCTGTTCGTCGCCGAGCAGGGCGCCGTCGAACGCGTTTCAGGTGACATCGTCCGCCCTGTTCCAGCGCGCCGATTCCAGGAATTTGAAGAATTCCCGGTAAAGCACGGGGGCTCCAGTCGGCAAATTCTTTACGGTCATTACATTAAGCTGATGTGACGGTTCGAACCCTCGGCACAGACAGCCGCATTCACCAAGCCTTCATCTGCGCGACACATGCATGCAATGCGCCTTCCCTAAGCTGCCGCAAAACGCTCACAGAGGGAAGCTCATGCTTGAATCCGCGGTACTCAAATTCTCCGGCCAGCACGGCCGCTTCAAGGTTTATCTGGCCGTCGACGACGTCGAGATCGCCGAGGCCCAGCAACTGCGCTATCGGGTCTTTGCCGACGAAATGGGCGCCAGGCTGTCCAGCGCGCACCTGGGACTGGACATCGATCCCTTCGACAACCTGTGCGACCACCTGCTGGTGCGCGACACTGCGAGCGGCGAAGTGGTCGGTACCTACCGCATCCTGCCGCCCGACTCGGCAAAAAAATCCGGCTACTACTCCGAGCAGGAATTCGACCTCACGCGCTTTCATTTCCTGCGCCCGCGCATGGCCGAACTGGGACGTTCCTGCGTGCACCCCGACTACCGCAGCGGCGCAGTGATCGCCCTGCTGTGGCTGGGGCTGGCCGACTACATGATGCGCCACGGCTTCGACTACGTGATCGGCTGCGCCAGCATCGGCATGGCCGACGGCGGCCACCTCGCCGCCAGCGTCTACCGCCACGTCAGCGCCAGGCACCTGAGCCCGGTGGAATGGCGCGCCACCCCGCGCAACCCGCTGCCGCTGGAATCGCTCGACACCGGCACCCCCGGACTGCCGCCGCCGCTGATCAAGGGCTACCTGCGGCTGGGCGCCATGGTCTGCGGCGAACCGGCCTGGGACCCGGACTTCAACACCGCCGACCTGCTGATGCTGCTGCCCATGCAGCAGATCAACCACAACTACATGCGGCACTTCGTGCACAAGCGCGCCTGAGCATCGCGCGGCCTTACAATAGGCCGCATGAGCGCCCTGTTTCGCCGCCTGTTCCGGCTGGCCTGCCTGAGCCTGCACCTGCTGCTGGGCGTATTCCAGGCCGCCGCATTGTTCGGTTTCTACTCCCTGGCCGAGCGCGACCGCGTAATTTCGCGCTGGTCTGCAGGCTTGCTGCGCATCCTGGGCGTCCGGCTCGTCGCAGGCACGCCGCCGGAATTCACGCACGGTGCGCTGCTCGTCGCCAACCATGTCTCCTGGCTGGACATTTTCCTCATTCACGCTGCGCGGCGCGTGCACTTCGTTTCCAAGCACGAGGTGCGCAACTGGCCGGTGATCGGCTGGCTCGCCTGGCGCGCGGGCACGCTGTTCATCCAGCGCGCGAAAAAGACCGACACCGCGCGCATCAACCAGGAAATGCATGCGCTGCTGCGCGATGGCGCCTGGGTGGCGGTATTCCCCGAGGGCACCTCGACCGACGGCAGCAGATTGCTGCGTTTCCTGCCTTCGCTGTTCCAGCCTGCCGTGGACGAGAACCTGCCCGTGGTGCCGGCCGCACTGCAATACCAGACGCCCGCAGGCGCCTACACCGACGCGGCCGCTTACGCCGACAATGTGTCTTTCGGAAAATCGCTGTGGCGCATCGCCGGCGAAAAGGAAATCGTCGCGCGCATCACTTTCGGCAAGCCAATCCGCGGCGACAATCGGCGCGAGCTGGCGGAAACCGCGCAGCGGGAAATCGCCGGCGCTCTGGGCTTGGACGCTACTTCTTCGGGGCTTTCGTCTGCGGGCAATCGACCTGAAACACCCGGCGATCCTCCAGCCGCAGCGCCGTGAGCTTGCCGCCCCACAGGCAGCCGGTATCGAGCGCCAGGATGTCCTCGCGCAGGTAGAGCCCCAGCGCCGACCAGTGACCGCAGGCGACGGGGATGCCGGCGGTCTTGCGACCCGGCACGTCGAACCAGGGCAGGAGCGGCGGCGGCGCACTGCCCAGCCGGCCCTTGTGGTGGAACTCCATCTCGCCATCGGGGTAACAAAAGCGCATGCGCGTGAAGGCGTTGGTGATGACGCGCAGCCGGTCTGCGCCAGCCAGTTCCTCCGACCACTGCGCCGGCACCGAGCCGTACATGTGCGCGAACACCCATTCGAAGTCCGGGCCCCTCAGCGCGGCTTCCAGTTCCTGCGCATGGAACAGCGTGCCTTCCAGCGACCAGCCGGGCCACACGCCGGCATGCACCATCAGCACGCCGTGCTCGAAATGCGCGATGTTGCGGTGCAGCAGCCACTGCATGAGCGCGTCGCAGTCCGGCGCATCGAGGATGGGCGCCAGGGTATCGCTGTGATGCACCTGGCGATGGCCCGCCCACACCCCCAGGAGATGCAGGTCGTGATTGCCCAGCACCACGATGGCGCGTTCGCCGAGGTCGCGCACGAAACGCAAGGTCTGCAGCGACTCCGGACCGCGGTTGACCAGATCGCCGACGAACCACAGCCTGTCCTGCGCGCGGTCGAAGCCGCACTCGGCCAGCAGCTTTTGCAGGGACGCAAAACAGCCCTGCACGTCGCCGATCACATATGTCGCCACCCGTCGCCCTTCATCGTTCGTGTCTGGCCCCAATGATACAATCGTCGCTGAATTTTTCCGTGTCGCCCCATGCTGTCGCATCTCAACCCCCCCCAGCGCGAAGCCGCGAAATACCTGGACGGACCGCTGCTGGTGCTGGCCGGCGCCGGCTCGGGCAAGACCCGTGTCATTACCCACAAGATCGCCTGGCTCATCCGCGAATGCGGCTTCAAGCCTGCCAGCATCGCCGCCATCACCTTCACCAACAAGGCGGCGAAGGAAATGCAGGAGCGTGCCGGCAAGCTGCTTGAAGGCCGTGACGGCAAGGGCCTCATCGTCACCACCTTCCATTCGCTGGGCCTGCGCATCCTGCGCGAGGAGGCCGCCTCCGCCGGACTCAAGCCGCGCTTTTCCATCCTCGACAGCGCCGATGCCCTGCAGATCATTGCCGAAATCCTCAAGACTACCGACAAGCAGCTGATCCGCCAGGCCGCGACACAGATCTCGCTGTGGAAGAACGGCCTGTTGTCGCCGGCCGAGGCGCAGCAGATCGCCGCCACTGACCATGAACAGGTGTGGGCGAAACTTTACGACCGCTACGACGCCACCCTGCGCGCCTACCAGGCGGTGGACTTCGATGACTTGATCCGCCTGCCCGCCAGCCTGTTCTCGCAGCAAGGAGAAATCCGCGACAAGTGGCAGAACCGCCTGCGCCACGTGCTGGTCGACGAATACCAGGACACCAATGCCGCGCAGTACCAGCTCCTGAAGCTCTTGACCGGGCCGCGCGCGAGCTTCACCGCGGTGGGCGACGACGACCAGGCCATCTACGGCTGGCGCGGCGCCTCGGCCGACAATCTGGCCGCGCTGAAGGACGACTACCCGCAGCTGCACGTGGTCAAGCTGGAGCAGAACTACCGCTCCACCGTGCGCATCCTCAAGGCCGCCAACAGCCTGATATCGAACAACCCCAAGCTGTTCGAAAAGAAGCTGTGGAGCGAACTCGGCGTGGGTGACGCCATCCAGGTCATCGTCGCCAAGGACGACGCGCAGGAAGCCGAATCCGTGGTCATGCGCATGCTGGCGCACAAGATGCAGCACCGCGCGCGCTTTCGCGACTACGCCATCCTCTACCGCGGCAACCACCAGGCGCGCGTGTTCGAGCAGGCGCTGCGCAACGAAAAGATTCCCTACAAGCTGTCCGGCGGCCAGTCCTTCTTCGACAAGGCCGAGATCAAGGACATCACTGCCTATTTGCGATTGATCGCCAATGCCGACGACGATCCCGCCTTCATCCGCGCGGTGACCACACCGAAACGCGGCATCGGCGCCGCCACCCTGGAGGCGCTCGGCGCAGTGGCGGCCGACCTGCACGTGAGCCTGTTCGAGGCGGTGTTCACCAGCGCCGCAGAAGCGAGACTGAACGCGCGTCAACTCGATCCGCTGAGGGAATTCTGCGACTTCATCAATCGCATTTCATTCCGCGCCGAAAAGGAGCCCGCAGAACAGGTGCTCGACGACCTCATGCAGGCCATCGGCTACGAGGCCTGGCTGTACGACAACGAGGAGCCGCGCGCCGCGGAAACCCGCTGGAACAACGTGCAGGACTTTTTGCGCTGGCTGAAGAAGCGCGGCGAAGAAGACGAGAAGAACCTGCTGGAACTGACCCAGATGGTCGCATTGATCACGCTGCTCGAAGAACGCGAGGACGAGGAAGCCGATCTGGTCAAGCTTTCCACCCTGCATGCCGCCAAGGGACTGGAATACGATCACGTATTCCTGGTCGGCGTCGAAGAAGGCATCCTGCCGCACCGCGAGGCCGCCGAGGATGGCCGCCTGGAGGAAGAGCGCCGGCTGATGTACGTCGGCATCACGCGCGCGCGCAAGTCGCTGACCGTGACCTATTGCGAGCGGCGCAAGCGCGCCGGCGAATGGCTGGGCTGCGAGCCCAGCCGCTTCATCGCCGAAATGGGCGGCGACATCCGCCTGCCCGGCAAGCCCGACACCGAAGAATCGAGGCAGAGCGGCAGCGACCGCCTGGCGGCGCTGAAGGCGATGCTGGCTTCGGGCTGAACCGGGACAGCCGGCAATGAAAAAGGCCGCAGCATGCTGCGGCCTTTTTGTCTGGCTTGCGCCGGCTTAATTGGCCGGGGCGGCGGCAGGCGCCGCTGCCGGGGCAGCCGCTGCGTCGGCCTTCGCCGGCTCGGCGGCGGGCGGCGGCGGCTCGGGCGCCTTGAAGCTGGCGCCGGAGGAGTTGGCCATGTAGGCCACGGTACGCGCGATCTCGATGTCGGAGATATCCGGGTCGCCGCCGCGCGGAGGCATGGCGCGAATGCCGTTGATGGCATGATCGATCAGCTTGTCGAAGCCCTGGCCCAGTCGCCCGGCCCAGTCGCCCTTGCTGTTCATCTTGGGCGCGCCCAGGGCACCCGCGTCATGGCAGGAGAAGCACACGGCCTTGTACACCTCTTCCCCGGACCGTTCGACCCGCGGGGCATTGGCATCGAGCGCTTCGAGCTTGGCTACCGGCGCGATGTTCCTCAACACGGTCTTCTCCGCGATATCGGGGCTGTCCTCATCGATTTGGTCGCTCTGGATGCTGTCGACCAGGAAAAGAATCAACACGATGGCAATCAGGGGGGCAACCAGCCCAAGCACAACGGAAACCATCACTTCCTGGGGCGTTGCCTTGGTCATCTTGGCGTGGGGGTCAGCCATGTTTTGTCCTTGAAAAATCTCAAAAGCCAGAATTATATGTAAACCGCGAGCGGCGGCAAAGCTTGGCTGGACGGGGAATGGCAAAAAAGATAAGCTTCGCCCTCCCGCGCCCGTAGCTCAGCTGGATAGAGTACTGCCCTCCGAAGGCAGGGGTCGTGCGTTCGAATCGCGCCGGGCGCGCCATAAATTCAACGGGTTAGACAGATTCGGTCTGACCATCTCCCTCACCGTGCCCATTTCGTGCCCAAACGGTGCCCACTTCGTGCCCTCATTATATGCCGACGCAAAATAGGAGCGAATTTTTAACTACTGCCTTCTGCGCCCAATTTTTTACTTCAGTTCAGGCCTGACCCGCTCGAAAAGCTCTCCGACCTGACACTCGAACAGTTCGCAGAGACGATCAATTGCATCCAGATCAACACGAGTCGCCGTTTCGTTGTACAGGAGCGTGACAGTATTGCGGTGCAGGCCAGTCATCCTGGCCACATCGGCGATTTTGAGCTTC
>VFQM010000594.1_pt1 | contig 39139 bp, 32 predicted proteins | sample 3512391 | NCBI WGS metagenome assembly VFQM01 (sample SAMN10412369, study PRJNA504923) | tailings metagenome | isolation source: Replicate 1 from Balatoc abandoned mine | place: Philippines
GCGGCCATGCCGTCGGCGATGTCGGCGCGGATGCGCTCGAGGGTCTCGGGGCTCTCGGCGCAGCGCTGGAGGGCGGCGGCGTCGCCCGCGCCGTGCTTGGCGGCCAGGCGCAGCAGGGCGCTCTCGCCGCCGGGGACGCCGCGGGAATTGCCCTGGGTGAGCGAGAAGAGCTCGTTGGCGAAGGGGAAGAAGGCCTTCCCGCCGGCCTGGCGCGCGGCGCAGAGGGCCAGGGCGTGCTCGCGCTCGGCGAGGGGATTGTGCATGGCCAGGGGGTAGTGGCGGAAGATCACGTTCGCGCCGGTTTGGGAGAGCTCGGCGGCCTTCTCGGGGGTTCCGGCGAAGCGCTTGCAGAAGGGGCACTCGAAATCGGAGTAGACGATGAGGCTGTAGCGGGCTTTGGGGTCGCCGTAGACGTGGTCGCGCGAGGGGTCGGCGGCGCGGGCCTTGGCGGCTTTGGCGTCGGCGGCCTTCTGGGCCTCGGCGGCCTGGGCCTGGGCCTCCTCGCGCATGCGCGCCGAGCGGGCCTCGAAGACTTTGCCGATGGCCTCCTCGAGCTTGCCGGACTTGACCAGGGCCTCGACGATGGCGTCGAGCTCGGCGGCGGAGGGCTCCTTGGCGGAGCAGCCGGAGGCGGCGAGGGCGGCGGCGAGGGACAAGGCCAGGGCGGCGGATCGGAACAGGCGGGTCATGGGATCTCCTATGGGTTGGGTGTCGGCGCCGAGGGTCCGAAGGAGGCCTCGACGAAACGGAAAATGGATGCTATATGAATTGGCGACTGATAGCAAGTGGCCGCGCGGCGGCGGGAAAGGAACGGAATGCAAGTGGTATGGACGATATTGCACGCGCTCGGGGAGATGGCGGCGTGGGGGGCGGCGCTGGCGCTCTTCGGGGGGCTGGCGGGGAGGATCTGGGGGGGCGGCTGGGCGCTGGGGATTCTGGCGGAGTCGCTGCCGCTGATCGCGGCGGCGGCGCTGCTGGGGATGCTGCTGCTGCCGGCGGCCTCGCCCTGGGCGAGGGCGGCTTGCTGGATCGGGCTGGCGGGGTTCGCGGCGCTGGCCGTGTGGGCGGCGCCGGTCCGCTCCGGGGAGGAGCGCGAGGGCGAGGAGCGGATCGCGCGGATGCTGCAGGGGAACCTGGAGGGGCGCGGAGCGGCGGAGCTGCCGGCGCCGGAGGGGTTCGATCTGGCGGCGCTGTGCGAGCTGCGCGGGGAGCCGGGGGGCTCGGAGCGCTTTCCCGCGCGCTGGGGAGAGCTCGAGCTGGCGGCGAGCTCGGAGGAGGCGGGGATCTACGCGCGGGGCAAGGCGCTGCGCTCCGGGCGGATCGGGGAGGGGCTCGCGCCGTGGAGCCAGGGGATCTGGGCGGAGGTGGAGCTCTCAGGCGGCGCGCGCGCGCTGGTGATCGGCGTGCACGCCAACGCGCCGAGGGATCCGAAGCGCCAGGAGAGCCGCGACGCGTTTTTCCGGGAGCTCTCGAAGTTTCTGGCGATAGTGCCGGAGGAGTTCGGGGAGATCCCGGTGATCCTGGCGGGGGATTTCAACGCGACGCCCTTCGGGCGGGCGGGCGCGGAGATCTTCGGGCGGGAGGGGGTCTCGATGGAGCCCGACGCCTGGAGCCCGACCTGGCCGGCCAAGGCGGCCCGCTATCGGATCGGCTGGCGGATCGATCGGACGCTCGGGCTCTTCGGGGCGCGGATCGCCTCGTGGAGGGCGCTGCCGATGGGCGGCTCGGACCACCTGCTCTCCGTCTCGGAGATCGCCTTGCCGGTTCGCGAGGGGCGCTGAGGCTGGCCGGGAGCCTCCTGGCGCGGTAGAATAGCCGGATCGTTCAGGCGCGCGCGGAGGCGAGGATGGGTTCGGAGAGAGGCGAGGGCGGGAAGAAGGATCCGAAGGCGATCCAGCAGGCTTCGATGGCGCTCTCGGTCGCCTGCGCTCGGCGCCACGCCTCGGAGGAGGCGATCGAGAAGGCGATGGCCAAGGCCGCGGCGATCTGGCCGGAGATGGCGGACTGGCGCGTCGCGCGCCAGCAGCGCTGGACGGGGGGCCGGGAGGCGGCGCTGGAGGATTTCGACTGGGCCCGGGCGAAGACGCTGCTGGACTACCTGGTCTCCATCCGCAAGGGCAAGCTGATCAAGGGCGCGATCGCGCGGGGGCTCTCGCCGATCGGGCAGGCGCCGGCGCGGCCGTCGCCGAAGCCGGGCGAGCCCGATCTCCCCCCGGAGGACGAGGCCAGCGCCGCGGCGCGCTGGATCGTGAGCCTGACGGACCGGACGGGATGGGTGGGCGGGCGCCCGGCGGCGAGCCAGGAGACGCTCAAGCTGCTGCTGGAGAGCGCGGCGCGCGATCCGCGCGGCGGGGCGGCGTTCCTCTCGGCGCTGGCCAAGAGCTGCGAGCCGATCATGGCGGCGGTCTGGCCGAGCGTGGAGGGGCTCGCGGGCCCGACCGAGGCGGAGGCGGTCCGGCGGCTGCGGGGCCCCTTCGCGCTGCTCAAGAAGCGCGGGGCGATTCCGGAGGGAGCCCGGGAGATCGCGCTGGCGGTCGAGCGCAAGGGCAAGGACGCGGAGATCGCGCCGGAGATGGCGCAGGATCTGCTGCTCGAGGCGAAGATGCCCGACTCCGCCCAGCCGAGGCTCGCGGCGCTCGACGAGGCGATCAAGTGGGATGACGACAAGCTCTACGAGGCCGCGGCGCCGCTGGCGGGCCTCGGGGAGGGGCAGGCGAAGGATCTGCGCCGCAAGGAGCCCTCTTACGCGGGGCCGGGGCACCATCGGCTGATGAGCTCGCGGGCCATGGGCACGCGAGCCTGGGGCATCCTGCGCCTGCAGCTCTCGCGCGGGGCGGATCCCTGGATGATCGCCCAGGACATGGGGCTGGCGGCCAAGGAGAGCAATCCGGCGATGCTCTTCGCCCTGAGCGCTCTGCCTCCCCGGGGCGAGGCGCCCGGGGAGGCGGAGCGCCTGGCGCTGGCCGCGCGCGCCTTCGTCTCGGCGATGGAGAGCAAGGCCGAGGCGCTCAATCCGGGCAATGGGAGGAGCATGGCCATCGAGAGCCTGCGCGACGCGATCGCGCGCGCGCCGGCGGCCTCGGGGGCCCGGGGGATCTTCGCGGCGCTCATCGAGGAGATGCAGATCTCCGACGGGCTGGCGTCGGGGGCTCCCGAGCCCCAGGAGGGCGCGGCGCCCAAGAGAAGCCGATCGCTTTGATCTCGCGGCTTGCCGGAGGTCGGGCGGATCTTGATTCCCGGAGCGATCCGATGGAGGATTCGCGCGTCGGAGTGTCCGGGGAATGGCGATGGAGGGGAAAGGGAAGGGGGATCGCCCGGGGCGCCGAGCCTCCGACGCGCGCGAGGCCCTGCGAGCGCTCGACTGGGAGAGCTGGTTTCGCGGGCCGCTGTGCGCGCTCGAGTCCTCCCTGAGCGCCTACGGGGCATTCCGGGAGCAGGAGGTGCGGCTGCTGGCGCATCTGGTCTGCGGGATCGCCTTCTCTCTGGCGGGGTTGGCGGCGATGGCCGGGTTCTTTTTGGCCGGCCTCGGGCCGGAGCACCCGAGCTGGGGGCTGGCGGCCGGGCTCGCGCTGGGGCTGCGGGTGGCCGGATTCGTCGCGGCGGCCTGGGGCGGGATCGGGCTGCTGGACAATTACGCGGACCGGGAGGAATTCCTGCGCATGGCCCGCAGCTGGCACGCGAGGAACCTGCTCGACGCGAACAAGCTTCGGGAGGCGGCCGGCAAAGGGACCGAGCTCTCCGAGGCGCTGCGGGAAGTCTGGGAGATCGGGGAGGCGTCGCGCCCGGGCAGGGAGCTGCGCATCTCCCCATGGTCGCTGCGATTCCGGGCGAGCCCGCCGAGCGGAGATCGGTAGCGGACGCGGACTCCAAAGCGGGCTGGCGCGGGAGCGGGTTTCGAAGCGGGCTGGCGCGTTTTGGAGTCCGAAATTCGGGCGGCGTCGCGATCGCCCGGCGAGGCGGAGGATCAGGGCAAGACGGGCGCGGACGCCGCGGGGCGCTCGCGCGAGGCGAGAGGGTCGGCGCGGCGCGCCTCGAGCATGAGGGCGCTCTCCGAAAGCAGCCGATCGCTCAGGGCGGGATCGAACCGGGAGAGGGAGAGCGCGCTGCTCCGAGCGGATTCCACGGACCGGGAGATGAGCGAGATCGCGGCGAGGGCGCGCTCGGCCTGCGCCGGATCCGCAGGAAGGCTCGGCGGCGGCGAGGCGGAGGGGGTTCGAGATCGGAGGACGACCAGCGCCGCCTCGGATTGGTCCGCGATGAGAGGCCAGGCGCTGTCGGCGCTTCGGAGCGCCTCGGCCGCGCAGGCGCTATAGCGGAGAAAATCGGTTTTGCTGCTCATAGCGGACTCCTCTCGAGGATCGCTGATTGGGATCAATGAGAACATTCTAGCGCCAAGGGCTGCGGAGCGGAACCGGAATCCGAGCGGGGCGACCGGCGGCGGATCGGATTTGCGAAGTGGACTTTCTCAAGGCGCGATGTTAGGTTTTCCGGCTGCGAAGGACGAGGGATCCATGGAGACGAAAGGGATGGGCGAGGAGAAGGCGCCCTGGGAAGAGCGCCGAAGGAAAGCCAGCGCGATCCGATCCGCGGATCGGGCCGACGGCGCTCGCCCGGAAGCGCCGGCGCGGCCGGAGCCGAAAGATCCCGAAGGGGTCGGCATCGAGAAGCTTCCGAGCGAAGCTCCGCCGGCCATGACGCCGGAGAGCGCCCCGCCGCGCGAAGGGTCCTCGGCGGCGGATTCGCCGGAGTCGGCGAAGGAGGCCCCGATTCCGGAGGAGAAAAGATGGGTCTCGCCGCACAAGAGAGTGCCCAAGGCGGCGCCGCTGCCTCGCGATCCGGAGAGCGAGCCGCCGGCGCGAGAGGAGCGCTCGTCGCCGCGCGCGGAGCAGAGCGCCGAGGCGCCGGAAGGAACGGAGCAAGCGTCCGGCCAAATGTTGGCTTCCGAGGGGAAGCCTCTCGAGCAGAGAGCCGAACTGGCGGAGGCGAAAGCGCGGGAAGAAAGCGCCGCGGCGGCGGCCTTGAGAAAGAGAGCGCCCAAGGCGGCGCCGCTGCCGGGGGAGGATAAAGAGAAAGAGAAAGAGAAAGAGAAAGAGAAAGAGAAAGAGAAAGAGAAAGAGAAAGATCTCCAGCGACCGGCGCTGAAGATCCCAGCCGAGGAGCCAAAAGAGTCCGGAGAAAGGGCGCCGGAGCGAAGGGGCATTCACGAAGCCCCCCGAGAAGATTCCAAAGCCTCCAGCGCGCAATCCGAAGGAGAGGATCGCCAACCCGGGATCGAACATCAAAAGGCAGCCTCGCCGGAAGGCGAGGAGAGCGAAACCGATGCGAGCGCCGCGGAGAAAAAGGCCCCGAGGATCTCGGGCAAGGAAGCGGCCAGCGAAGAGATTCCCGAGCCGGACGGCGCGCGGGAAGACGGCGCGCCGAGGATTCGGATCGAGAGCTCGCTGGACTTGGCGCCGCGCCGGGGCGGCGGGGGGAAATGGGCGCTGGCCGCCTCGGCGGCGCTGCTGGCGCTCGCGCTCGCGCAAGGCTCGCTGCTCCTGCGCGATCAGGTCGCCGCGCTGAGCCCCTCGGCGAGAGTCGCGATCGACGCGCTCGGGGCTCCGCTGGGGCTGAGGTCGCAGCTGCGCTCCGGCGAGGGATCGATTCGGCTGATGAGCGCGGATGTCGCGGTGGACGAGGAGGGATTCGTCGAGTTCCGCGCGCTCGCCGGGAACGAATCGGGATGGATGGCGGCCGCTCCGAGCCTGCGCCTGGCGCTGGAGGACGAAAACGGGGAGACGATCGGGGAGGCGCTCTTCAGCCCCTCCGAGTGGCTCGGATCGGATCGTCTGCGAGGGCAGGAGGAGCGCGAGGGGAAGCTCGTGTTCGCCCCGCTGGGGAAAGAGCCCAGCTCCTTCCGGGCCAAGCTGGTTTGGCCCGGAAAGGGAAGCTAAGCAAGCCGAAGGGAAATCGGCGCCGACAGGCATCGGGCGATCGAGCGGCCCGGAGCCGCGCCAGGAAAGGGAATTCGGCCGGAGTCCGCGCGCGAGGAAGGCGCGGAAAGCAGATTCTCCGAGCGCGTCCGCAATCGAGGGAGGAGCAATCGGCGCCGCTTGCGGCGCGGCCGCGCGTTTTAGTTCGCCCAGCCGACGGAAAAACCGAATTCGAGCCGGAAAATCGGGGAGGAAATGAGCGAGTTACTCCAAAAATAAGGAAATCCACGATTGGTTTTTCGGAAGAGTTTCTTGGACAACAAAGATCTGAGTAACGTGAGGAAACAGTGATTTTGGCGAAAAGTTCGTTTAAGGAGTGAGCGTTTCTGTCAATGGGTTTTGAAATGGATGTTTTTTGGTTTCTCGAAAATGGGGATGGAGAGGCGAGAAAATTTTGGAAAAGATTTCCCAAAAGGGATTGAGTCGAAGAAACTTCTTCAGGGAAGAGCCGGAGAATGAAAAGAGAAGGACGGGGAGAGGAAATCAGGTCGGGGATCGGCTCGCGAAGGGCATTTTGGAGGGAGCGCAGGAGCCGAGGCGAAGAAAGCCGCGAAAGGATTCTCCCGATCCGAGATGCGAGAAAGGAATCGCGAGGCGGTCGGCGCGCGCGAAAGGGGCGGGAAAAGCGCGAAGCGAGGAAGCGGCTCGGGGAGCGCGGCCTCTTTTTTTTCGCTCATCCATTTCGTCGGCGGGGAAGGGAGAACGATCCCTCGACGGGAGCTGGAGGCGAAGCGGCGCGATTCCTTGGCGTTAAGTTAAAGCGCTGAGAAGCGCCGCAGCCATTCCACAATTTCCCAGACGCCCAAAAGGGCAAAGACTTTTGGGGGATTTGTTTTCGCGGAGATTTTGCTGGAAGTCGAGGAAGGCAGACGAAAAGGGCAAAAGAGGCCAGCGTCCAGAGGGGGACTGAATCCAGCTTCAGGGGCCCCCGCCGTCGCTGAGCGGAGCTGGAAGTCCAATCCAGGAGGCGCTCAGCAAGCCGGAACTCGCATGGGTGTTTTGCGGGGAGTCTTTCTCTGGAAAGAGCCATCCTGGCGATTTCCTGATTAGATTTTGTTTGGGAAGTAGCCGATGAGGCTATTTTTAGCGCCAAGGACCGCCCTCGGATAATCATCCGAGGGATTTTTTCAGCAATGGAATTTAACAACCAGGCTAGAGGCTAGTCTGCCGTTTCGATTTTTTCGCCAAGAGCTCAATCCGAAAGCCAGGAGCGGGAGCATCGGAGAAGCGAATCGAATCGAGCTTGCGGAAGTTTCGAGCGAAGGAGGATTCGGACAATGGCAAGAGAGAGAATCGACGAGACGAAAGGAGAGCGAGCGCGAGGAAGTCCTCTTTTGGCGGCCCCAGCGCCAGGCCGAGGCAAGAAGGGATCGACTGAAGCGCGGAAGGATTGGACCGAGAGGGAAAAGGATCTCGGCTAGATAATGCTGCTCGCCGAGGAAGATCCGCGAATGTCCTCGTCGCAAGGGGAGAAAGAGGATCGATCCGTCAAGCCGCGCTCCTGTTCGAGGAGCATTTCGCTCCAGGAGGCCTGGCGAAGGGACGGGCGGCGGGACGCCTCCATGCGGACGACAAAAACGCCGGAAGGGGCCGGAGCCCTCGCCGATCGGGCGGGGGTTTCCGCGGAGGAGGATGTCGCAGGGTCGGATGGTGGGAGATGCAGACGCGCGGAGATCGTCCTCGGCGGAGACGGAGCTCCGCCTTTCGGGAGATCGCCTCCGCCATTGAGCAGCAGGATGATCGCCAAATGGGCGGCGAAGGAGAGGGATGCGGCGGCTCGAATCCGGAAGAGAGGAGACATCAGGAATCCTCGGCGGGGCGCGGAGCGGACATCAAGCCCGAAAAAAATGGGAATGGCAAACGGAAAGAAGAAGCGGGAGGGGCGAAGGCATCCGCCGGCGGAAATCAGATGCCGGAGCGCGCTCGCTGAACCGCGCGCGAGGCCGAGGAGCTCGCCTCGATGCGGCGAGCCTCCAGAGCGCAGAAGGACTCCGCCAAGGCGCCGCGAGCCCAGTCGGACAGGGAAGCCGGAAAGGGGAGGGGATGGGGGAGGCCGGCGGCGAAAGCGGCGGGCAGGAACGATTCCCGGAAGGGCGAATCATCCGCCGAGCCGTCCGGATTCGTCTCGGAGAGCTTGGGCAAGACATCCGAGAGGATCGACTCGAAATGGGGCTCGAGGAAGTCGCGGACCGGATGCGCGTCCCGAAAGAGGGCGGCCAGGCATTGGCCGCCGCGGCAGGCGGAAGCGGCGTCCGAGGAGAGGCTCCAGCCAAACAGCGAGGGGAGCTCCCCGAGAAGATGGAGATCGGAGGCGGGGACTTCCGCGCAAAGGCGGCGGATGGACCGGGGCTTCCCGGCGGAGACCGCGCGAAGGAGCGAGGCGGTCGAGGGGCTCGCCGCGGCGATCGCGGCGATCGACTCCGCGGCGTCCGCCGCGGGGATGCGCCCGCGGATGCAGGAATGCAGCAGGGATCGTCCGAGCATGGGCGCGATCTCAAAGCGCGAGCGCGGCGAGGAGGGATCCCCGAACAGGATCAGGGAGGCCTGGAATCCGTTGGGGAACCGGAATCGGGCCTGCATCGAAGGGAAGATGTCGAGATTGCCGCCGAAGGCGAAAGGGTTCCCATCGAGCTGGCGCAGAGCCCTCCGGAAGGAGGCGCTCAGGGGATGCTCGCGCCATGCGGCGCGAAGAAGCGATTCTTCGCCGGCGCAGGAGGCCGGAGGCGGGAGGCATCGGGTGGCGTGGGCGGGCATGGGGGGATTATCCGCCAAAGGCGCGATCCCGGCAAGGAAAAGATGCGGCGCCAAAAGGGAGAGGCGCCGCGCGAAAAGAAAGCCGCCCGAAGGCGGCGGGGGGATTGTTAAGGAGGATCTCAGGCGCGCGGGCCGCGGGCCGGGGCGCTTTCGCGGGCCGGGGCCGCAGGGGCCGGGCGAGGGGAGCGCTCGCGGACATTCGCCTCGGAGAATCCGGGCATCCAGAAGGAATCCGGAGGAGAGGGCAGCGCCCCGAAGGCGGCGAGGGATTCGGCCGCCTGGCGAGCCCGCTCGAGCTGGGAGGGGTCGCGCTGGAGATACCCGCGCTCGGAGAATCCGGTCGGGGACTCGGGGTCCGGCTCGGTCATCGAGAAGGCGCCCGTCGAGAAATCCGCGCGCAGGGAAAGCCCGGAGCCGTCCGGCGGGAGCCGGAAGGGAGGGAGCCCCTCGGGGGCGGCGGGGAGCGCCTCGGCCCCGCGGAAGAGCGCGGAGGCGGCTCGGCGCCAGAGGATGTTGGCTTTGGCCAGCGAGCTGAGGGTCTTCGCGGCGGGATGGCTCGATCCGGAGAAGGCCGCCAGGGCGAAGCGCTCGGCGTCGAGATGGGTGGTGCCGCGGATCATGTGCCGATCGTTCGGGGCGAGGCCGTCGAGCTCGATCGAGGCGCCGGCCTCGCGCAGGGCGAAGAGGGCGTCGACGGTGTAGAGGCCCATTTTCTTGCCGCTCTCCTCGCGCGCGCCGCGCCAATGGGGCTTGAGGGCCGCGAAGAGGTGCGGAGGCAGGAAGGAGTCCACCGCGAAGAGGGCGCCGCTCCATTCGAGGCTGCCGTCAATGGCCTGGCGAGGCAGGCGGGCGGTGATCAGGCGGATGGGGTCGCGAGCGCCCCGGGAATTGCGCGCGGGGCTCTTCGGGGCCTTCGAGGCCGCCGCCTCCGACGCGGAAGCCGCAGCGGGAGCGGAAGGGGAAGCCGCAGCGGAAGGCTCGGCCGGGGCGCTCGGCTCGGGAGCCCGGCGAGACGGGGCGACGCGAGCGGCCGCCGCGTGGGCCAGGGCCGAGAAGCTCGGAGCCTGGGGGCCGCCGAAGATCAGGAACGGGTCGTCCGGCAAGGCCTCGGAGGACGAGGACGGAGCGTCAGGCGCCGCGGGAGCCAGTTGAGCCTCTGGAGCGGCGGGCTCAGAGGCGGCAGTCGACGTTGGGGCAGGGCTCTCCGAGGAGGCGGCCGGCGCCGGAGCGGATTGGGCGCCGGCGGCCGGGCGCGGGGGCTGCGAGAGCCAGCCCGCCAAGTCGGATTCCTGCCGGGGCTCGATGGCGCCCATGTCGCAAAGCTCGGAGATCTTGCGGAAGCTGCTCGCGAGCGGATAGAGCGGATCCCAGACCAGATCGGTTCCCCAGCCGCGGCTCCATTCGTCGAGGCGCGCGTATCGGGCGCGACGCTCTGGGGGGATCCGCCCGGCGCTCGCGTCCCCGCGCTCGGAGAGCAAGGTGGCGATCTCGGCCTGCAGGACGGAGGCGATCTTGGTGTCGGCGGGCTCGAAGCCAGAGACGGACCAGTCGCGAGCGCGGCTGTCCTCGCCGGCGAGATGGGCTTTCGAGCGCATCAGATCCCACTCGCCCTCGCCGGAGCCGTCCGGGAAGCGGAAGAGCAAGGCGAAGCGCTGGCCGTCGCCGGAGTCGGCAGAGCGCTCGCGCTCGGCGGCGAAGGCGGGGACCGAGACCCGCTCGCGGGTTTTGGCGTTCTTGAATTGGAGCCATCCTTCGATCGCGCGAGTCATGTCGTCTCCCCGGGAAAAGTCCGAATAGGGCAATTTTCGCGCAAAAAGGATTCGGAGGGAAGGCCAGAAAACAGAAGACCCGGCCGAAGCCGGGTCTGTCCGCGGAGCGCTTGGGGGATCGCGTCACATTCCGTGGCCGCGAGAGGCTTTCGGGGCGGAGGGGGCGGCGGAGTCCATGCGGATGCCAGCCTTGCTCTCGACGCGATAGGCGACCAGATCCTCCAGGCCAGGGACGGCCAGGCGACAGGAGTCGGAGATGTAGGATTTGAGGGATTGCTGCGCGGCGGAGCCGGGAGCCTTCTCTTCGATTTTCTCGAGGATCTGGGCGATTTGGGAGGCGGCCCAGTCGATTTGGCTCAGGGCGGCCGGCTCGGTCTTGCTGAGCTTCTCGATGGTCGAGTCCAGCACGGCGCCCTTCCAGGCGGAGTCGGAATTGCCGCCGAGATCGCGAGCGCCGACATAGCGCTGCATGGCCTCGGACATCCCGTCCGAATCCAGAACGGCCTTCTGGATGGAGCCGATGTTGTCGCTGATGGATTTGCTGACGTGCAGGGCGTCATGGAAGGAGCCGAACGTTTTCGAGAGGGTTTGGACGATGGCCAGATCCATCGCGACGGTCTTCTCCGCGCTCAGATAGGTGGCCTGGGACTCGTCGCCGATCGCTTTGGCGCCGCGCTTCGCTCCTGGATCCATGGGCATGGCTCTCTCCGGTTTTCTGATTGGAATAGGGAAAGATTAGCGCGGAGCCCCCGAAAAAGCATTGCGGAAGGATCCGATCCGACAAGCGGCAAGGATTTGGCCGGCGGTGGGGGGAAAATAAGGGAGGAATTGCATTTAGCTGTTTTCTGTGCGAAAATCAAACGATTTGCTGTGATTCCCAACAACTGAGAAGAAGCGAGGGCGTGCGGATGATTTCCAAAAAGGCGAAAGTAGGGCTGGCGCTCGCGGCGGTCGCGGCGCTGTCGGGCTGCGCGGGGGCTCCGAAGCATGATCCGCTCGAGCCGATGAACCGGGCGGTCCACCGGTTCAACAAGGGGCTCGACGAGGCGGTAGTGCGGCCGGTGGCGAAGGGCTACGCGGCCGCGGTCCCCGCGCCGGTCCGGCAGGGGGTGGGGAATGTGTTCGGGAATCTGGGCGACGTGGGGAATTTCGCCAACGCGCTGCTGCAGGGAAAGCCGCTGGAGTCGGCGCAGAGCCTCATGCGCGTGGCCATGAACACGGTCTTCGGGATCGGGGGGGTCTTCGACGTGGCGACGGAGGCCGGGCTTCCAAAGGCCGAGGAGGATTTCGGGCAGACGCTGGGCAAGTGGGGGGTCGGGCCGGGTCCGTATCTGGTGCTGCCGGTCTTCGGGCCGTCGACGCTGCGCGACGCGGCGTCGATCCCGGCGGACTGCGCGCTCAATCTCGCCTGCGCGGAGCTCGAGGGAGCGGAGCTCTTCGGGGCCGTCGCGCTGAAGATCGAGCATGAGCGCTCGCTGGCGCTCGGGGCGGAGGATGTGCTGGAGGCGAGCCTGGACGAATACGCGATGCTTCGGGATTTCCATCTGGCGCGGCGGGCGTCGCTGATCCGGGATGGGGAGCCTGAGCCGATCGACTGGGAAGACGAGGAGGAAAGCGAATCGGAGAGCGCCGCCTCGGCGGCGCCGGCCCCGGACGCCGCGCCGTCCGAAGCCGCTACGCGAGAAAGCGCGATCTCGGGGGAATGTCCGGAGGAAGCCGCTCCGACGAATGGGGATCCTGCGGAGGGCGCCCCCCTTGAAAAACCATAAGGAAGATCTAATTTAGCGGTGCGGAAGTCGGGTCGGGCAGGTCCGGTTTCCGTCCGAAATCCTGCCGGCGGATCGCCGGAGGCCAAGAAATCAATCGAGGAGGGGAAGCAGATGGGAAAGAGGGTGCTGCTGTTTTTGGCGACGAACCTGGCGGTGCTGGTTCTGATCGGGATCGTCACGACGGTGTTCGGCGTGGGGAATTACCTGGGGCCCAACGGGATCGATATGGCGCAGCTGCTGATCTTCGCGGCGATCGTCGGATTCTCCGGTTCGCTCATTTCCCTGGCGCTCTCCAAGCCGATGGCGAAGTGGAGCGTTGGCGCGCGGGTGATCGACGGGACAGAGGGCGGCGATGCGGCCTTCCTCGTCGGAGCGGTCCGGCGGCAGGCCGAGGCGCTCGGGCTCCGGATGCCCGAGGTGGCGGTGTTCGACGACCCATCGATGAACGCGTTCGCGACGGGGGCGACGAGGAATTCCGCGCTGGTGGCGGTGTCGACCGGGCTGCTGCGGGAGATGGACCGCAAGCAGGTCGAGGCGGTGCTAGCGCATGAGATGGCGCATGTCTTATGTGAGGCAAAATCGTTCACCAAATCGGCGGAATCGAGATTTGGCGGCGGCCTAGCGGCGTCTTTGTCTTAATTGGGGAGCGTGAACAAATGAAGCGGATTTTTCTGTTTATCGCGACGAACGTCGCCATCATGGCGATGCTCTCGATCTTTATCCACATCTTCGGCCTGAACAATTGGCTCTCGGCCAACGGGATCGATTTCGGGGCCTTGCTGATGTTCTGCGCGGCCTTCGGCTTCGGCGGAGCGTTCATTTCGCTGCTGCTCTCCAAGCCCATGGCCAAGTGGAGCGTCGGGGCGAAGACGATCACGGGGACGGAGGGCTCGACGGAGGCGTGGCTGGTGAACACGGTCCGAACCCTCTCGGAGCGCGCGGGGATCGGAATGCCGGAGGTCGCGATCTACCAAGGCGAGCCCAACGCGTTCGCGACGGGCGCGAGCAAGAACAGCGCCTTGGTGGCGGTCTCGACAGGGCTGCTGCAGGCGATGGACCGGCGGCAAGTCGAGGCTGTTTTGGGCCATGAAGTCGCGCACATCGCCAACTCGGACCTCGTTACACTGACGCTGATCCAGGGCGTGGTGAACACGTTCGTGATGTTCCTGGCCCGGGTGGTCGGATACGCCATCGACCGGGTGGTCCTGAAAAACGACAGCGCCAGCCCCGGGATCGGCTACTCGATCACGGTTCTTGCTTTGGATATCGTCTTCGGCCTGCTCGCCTCGGTGATTGTGGCGTGGTTCTCGAGACATCGGGAATTCCGCGCGGATGCCGGAGCGGCGAAGCTGATGGGGAGCCCGGATGCGATGATCTCGGCCTTGCGGGTTTTGGGCGGAATGGGGCAGAGCCAGCTGCCATCGAATATGCGGGCCTTCGGGATCTCCGGCGGCGGAATGATGAAGCTCTTCTCGACGCATCCGCCGATTGAGAAGCGGATCGAGGCGCTAAGCCAAATCAGATAAATCCGATAATGCTTTTCGGTGTTTATCGGCAGAAGCGAGAATCCAATGGATTATCGCTTCTGTTTTCATAGTATCGTTTCGATAGAAGGCGGTTTCCCTAGCCCAACAAAACGAAGAAGCATGACGCTTTTGAATGGACGAATGTCGCTTCCTGTTTTCAGAAGATAAGCCTTGAATGCCATCTCCCATGAGTGACGAAGGTCGTTTATGAACCAATAATGGTCGTCCACAATAAGAAGATGAAGCTCCTCGGTTTTCTGGTAGCCCTTAGCTTTCTGCTTCTTTCCTTCAACTTCATGCTCAATCCATAAGCGCATAGCTTCCTGAACGTTTGTTTCGCTTTTGGAAAGAAGCTCCGCATCAGTTATACCGATGTTAGATGAATACGTTGTCGGCGGTGTCGGCGGTGAAAGTCGAATTAGCTTGCACTTGTTGCAGGGATTCATTTTTTTGATTTTTTGTTTGGCAAGAGCATAAGATGCAGCTGAAGCGATGTCTTCGATTGCGGGGTCAGAGCAAAACACTTTGGCGTTATTGATAGTGAAACGACAAAAGAATTCGCAGTCCTGTTTTGAATGGGTTGATCGAGAAATTTTCCAGACCTTGTCTTGGATTTTTTTCACGCAAGATTCTGTTCGTTTTTGCCTTCCAAGACGAGAAGATGGTTTGGTTTTTGGATTGGATGTTGAGAAATTGTTGTTTTCAGATAAAACGAATGGAATAAATTCAATAATCTCCACTCCGATAATTCCGTTACCAGTAGGGCTTGGTGCTTGAAAGTCTGGCTTATCAGCGAGACGTCCGTTAGGGTATCGCAGAGAAAGAGCATCTCCAGCGATACGCTCACTCGGTGTTGGAGTCTTTCTGCTCAAGACGACCTCCTTAGGGATGCCGGCTTTTTAAGGGAAAGAATTTCCTCTTCCAACTCTATAAGTCTCGCCAGCAAAGAAGCATTGTGCGATTGGGATGAGGCAAGCCTCTTCTTGAGATCGAAGACTTCCGCCCGACTTTTCTCCAGAGCGTCCCGAAGGCTTGGCGGCGAAGTGGGCGCCAAGTTCTCGCCTTGGATGATATCTCGGATTTTAGGGTAGCGGCATCCTTTATGCCCAATCAGCGTTCGGGATCTGCCTGCCTCTTTGGCCACTGAACTCACGGAAAGCCGAAGCTTTCCCGCCATTTTGTCCGCCAAAAGCTCTTTGTTGGATGGATTTCCCGATTGGATTCGGGAGATCGCCTCCAGAAATTCGGATTCAATGGGGTCAAGCTGTGGATCGGAAGGTTTTTTAGCGCTTCGGCTCATGATTTGTCTCCGTGAGAGGAATGGGTGGGGCGTCCAAGACGCGCAGAATCGCTTTGGCTTGGGCGACCCGCTCCTGAGCGACTCGGTATTCAGGCCGGAATCGATCCTCCGCGCTATCGAGAATGGATTGGTTCTCCGTTATCCTTCGCTCCCAAAAGTCGCGATGCTCCGCGTCCACCGCGAAGCATTTGCAGCCGCAGCAGGCTGACGGGCTGCGATGCTCGTAATTCGGGTGAGCGGAGAGCCATGGATCGGTTTTTCCCAAGGCATGGCATCGTGATTCTCCGGGAGAAATGCTGACAAAGCATTTCCCATAGTCGGAAAACCAAATGCGCAGATCGGATTCGACCACCCAGCTCTCGACATTTCCTTTTTTCCGCATGTCCTCCAGGCTTTTCCGCTGCTCTCGCACAAGCTCGGCCATGCCGCCGGCGATCGGAGCGAGCCCCGTGGATTGCTCGACCAGGAATTGGACGGTTCGCTGCCTTCGCGCGGAATCGATGGATTCCAAAAGATCCGGATCATTTCCGATGTATCCCTGCTCAGTCATGGCCAGCGACATGTGCTTGAAATGCTGGGAAAGGGCTGGAAGCATCTTTGGGTCGCTTCGAAGAACATAAAGAGCGAAGGTCTTTCGCCATTGATGAGTCTTGAAGCCAGACCCGTCCTTGTATGGGCGCAAGTCAATCGATCCGAAAATCGTGTCTGGCAGCTCGCTTAAGCCGCACTGGCGCGCGATGAAGGCTTTGCAAGAGGAAAGAATGCCATTGGATGTGATGGGAGACACGCCGGAGGCGTCCATGGCCAAATTTCGCCCCCGATCGCCGTAGGAGACCAGAAGATCGTCCATTTTCGCCATTTCCCTCCAAGGCTTATGGAGCTTTTCCAGCGCCAGCAAAGCGAGAATGGCTGGCGGAAGGTAATCGGATCCGGCCGGGCGCATTCCGGCAAGCCACTCGAGATGCTTTCCGTCATGAATCTTCTCAGCTTGGGAAGACAAAAAGAACAGCTCGCTGAGCCCGGATTTGGACTTTCGGATGCGGATCGATGCCGGAAGACCGGTTTTCGGGTCGATTCCGGAGCGGATGGCGGCGATTTCGCTCACGCGCATGCCTGTAGTCCCCTGCAGAAGGCAAACGCAAGCAGCTGTAGCGTCGCTGATTAGGGCCCGGACTGCGGTTTCCGTCCGAGTGATAGGCTTTCCGGTCTCATAGGAGATATCCGAGCCGGGAGTTATAGGCTCTCGCCAGGGGATTTCTCCGCGTTTCGAGAATTGGAATTTCTCGATCTCCTCGTAGAGCCTTAAGGCGGCGAAGGCTCTAGTTCCTCGCAGCGCCCTTTTTTTTGAGACAAGGGAGAGCAGCTCGTCGCGAAGGCGAATAATGTCCGAGAGAGGCTCTTCGAGCCACTCTATGGATGTTCGCAGAATCTTCAGAGCGACCGGATCCGGAAGAGGCTCGATCCATCCGTCCTCTTTCGCGTCGATTTTTTGGATCGCGGAAGAGGATATCGGAAGGCCATCAAAAGGAGCTTCAGGCAAGAATGGGATTCCAGCGTCCAAGACGGCCTTGCGGTGATGGTAAGCGGTGTTGAGCGCGTCGGCTAGGTGGCGTATTCCCGCTTGGGAAATGGAGGCGGGCTTCCCATCCGGAGCGATTTGGCTTTTGAGATACCGCCAAGAAGCTTGGGAATCGAATGAGGAAAGGCTGCTCCCGTTTTTCCGCATCCATCGGATGGCGTTCGCCAGGCGCAGAAGAAATTGCAAAACCGTAGGGGGTTTCTTCGCGGGGGCATCGGAATGCCCATGAAGGCAAGACCAGGCAAGAAGGCGAAAGGTCTCCAGAAGCGTTTCCTGGCCTGGGGAGAGCAGCGTCTCGCCATCTCCGATGGAGATTCCCCAGCGGATAACGGAATCATATTGGGCTTGCCCTGCTCTTAGCGGCGTGAATGTCCAAACCTCATCGCTCCATTTGCTATGGGGGGAGACTTGGATCTCAGGCTTGGCGGCCGTTTCCGGAGCGAGCTTTAGGGTTTTCGCGGTCATGCTCACTCCAAGGGAGGAAGGGCGGGAAGCGTCAAGCGCTCAGCCTCAAGCAGGCTTTTCTCGTCCGAGCAGGCTGGGATCCAATAGGATTGAAGCCGTTCGGCGATAGGGCTCCAGGCGGCGAGCCATCGGGCCGGCTCCATCTCTGTCTGTGAGTCCAGGATCTTTTTGCGCAGCTGCATAAGGCGCGCGAGAGCGTGAGCGTCAAAGCGCTTGCTCACCGCCAACGGGCAAGACGGGCACATGCCATAGGCCTGGCACAAGCGACCCTTGGCTTCCGATGGAATGGGGGACGCGAACGGATCCAGGCAATGGAATCCGGGAGTCGCGGCCCCTTTGTCGGCCGAGAGGGGCTCCTTGCGGGGATCGGCAGCCTTTCCGTCGCTTCCGACCCAGCGCTCGCGAGTCGCCATGGCCAGGCCGAGTTTTTCGCTGTTGCGAAGCCTGGCTGAGTCGGATGTGTAATGGCTGTCGATCGTCTGGGCTGAGCGCTGGCCGCCGGCGATCGCGACAGCTTTGATGTCGCCGTCCGTGATCTCGTGGACCAGATCCAGCGAGCTTTTGCGGATTTGGGCCAAAGTGAAGTCGGGGAGGGAGCGGTCTTCGCGGAATTTCGAGGATGCCCATGTCCATCGGGTGTATCCGCCTTCGGGAAACCCCGCGAAGCGAGCGAAACCCGATCCGCTATGATCGCTGGGGTATACCATGGCGAAGAGAAGGTCTTTGTCTTCAGGCGGAGCGATCGAGCGCATGCGCTCTCCCCAGCGAATGAGGAAAGCCACGATCGCTCCCGGCCCCAAAGGATCACCAAGCGCGAAAGAGCGTATCTGCCGGCGGCCGGAGCGCGCTTTGTTGGGCGAGAAGCGAATTCGCTTGGATCCGAATCCGTCCGGCCAATCGATATCGCTCAAGCGCAGCGAGCGGATCGTGTCGGGGTTGAATCCCGTGTGGAACGCCAAAAGAATGACAAACGGGACGACATCCCGAGCTTCCGGCATGAATGGCTTGCGAAGGGATTTGAGGCTGTTGGCTCTGCCAAGGCTTAGTTGGTTCCAAAGATCCCTGTCATTATTCAGGAGCCATGTGTAAGTGGGGAATTCCCCGCCATGGCATTCGGAATAGAGCAATCGATCTTTGGAGAGATCGTCGGCTCGATCCGGATTGGTTTTGGCTAGCTCGATCGACTCCCAGGCGGCTCGGACTTCCTCCATGGTGGAGCGAGCCTCATGAAGGCAGGCGAGAAGAATTTTTTTGGAGGTTGGCTCGTCAAGAGCCTCGATCGGATTCGCGTCGGAACGCCGCCCATGATAGCTTTTTCCGCTGAAGGAGACCTCCGGATTCAGCCGAGCATTGGCCGCTGGAGCCTTTTTCATGTGGGAGAACAGGATCTTCGCGATTCCCCAGCGCTTGGCTTGCGTCCCCTCGCTGAGAATCGGAGCTTTGTCCGGCCCCCGGCGAGCGAGCCATTTGCGAAATTCGGAAAGCCATCGCGGATCCAGCGTGTCGAGCGTGATTTCGCTGGGATTGCCGGATTCCTTCGCATAGGAGAGGAGCCCCTCATTGAGAGCGAAGACGCCGCCTTTGAAAGTTCTTGAGGAGACTCCGGGGCCCCAAGAAAGGAAGGCTTGCGTCAAGAAATCGCAAATGCCGGAGAATTCCAGCCAAAGGGAGGCGTTGGTTTGGGTTTCGCCATGGATCGCCAGGAGTTGCTGTCCGTTTCGCTCAAAGCGGATTGGAGACTTTTGGGGAGATAGGGACGGATCGCCGATGCCGACGACTTTTCGGGATCCGTCGGATCCGAGCTGGGAGTATCGGCTTTTCGCTTTCGATGCCATCGCTTAGCCCGCCTCGGATAGGATTCGAGCGACATGGGATCCGATGCGATCCGAGAGGAGAGCCTCGAAATCTCCAGCCAGGCGAAGGTAAATGTCCGTGGTGGTCGCCAGATGCTCATGCCCAAGCCGAGCCTGGATGAGCTTCCAAGGCTCCGAGTTCCCGGCCCGCTTCTCCGAGAGATACGTCCAAATCGCGAACGTGTGCCGAAGGCAATGCGGAGTGAAGGCGGCCTCTTGGGATGAGTATTTCTGAGCCGTGTCGGGGTCCGTTTTCGTTTGGCTTCGCATCAGGCCAAGAGAGGGGGCTTTCGCGTGGGCGGTTTTGATCGCCTTAAGGAACGAGGCCGAAAAAGTGGAGTAGCGAGCCGGTCGCCCTAAGTTCGCCCGAGAGTCGGCTCCGTTGACGAAAAGCTCAGCGGGCTCTTCGCGAGTCTTGATGAGTCCGTCTTTGCGGGCTTTTCGGAGAGCGGCGGAGCGCTCGTGGGCGTCATACCATTTGAGCCATCCCAGGAGGATGTTCGGAATCTCGATTTTTCGGCGCTTCCGGCCTTTGCCAAGGATGGACATCAGCGTGACGCCATAAGGATCCTCGGGATGCTCCGGGGAGAGCGATCGGATGTCGGCCGCCAGGATTTTTGACGGCTCATCTGGACGGGTTCCTGTCAGGACGCAAAACTCCGCCCAAAGGCGATCTCGCGTGGGGCGAGGCGATAGTTTTCCGGTTTTTGGCGGCAAAGGGCCGAGCTCAGCGGCGAGCGCCTGGTATTGCAGCTTCGTGAGAGCTTTGACTGTCTCGTCAGGGTTCTTCGGAGCGTCCGGGAGCAGGTCGTTTCCGAGGCGTCGGTGGACGGAGTGGGTGTGAGCCAGGGGAGTTCGATCAATCGGAGCTCGGATTCGAATCAGCTCGTCGCCAAGATCGATGGAGCACATTTTCCGGGCGTTGGCGAACCGATAGAACATCAGCACCGTGTTGAGTCGGCGGCGGATTGTCGAGAGCGAATAGCGCTCATGGGTCCTGGGGCTGACGAGGATGAGCATGTAGTCGCGGTATTTCTCGATATGGGAGCGGGAGATCGAGTCCCAAGGGAGATCGAAATGCTCCAGGTAAGAGAGCCAGTCCTTCAGGTCCTCCGCTTCTGCCATAGCCGTGTTGAGGACGAGTCGGCCGATGCCGGCGTGCCGGTTTTTGAGGAAGGCGAACGCGGGGCGGATGATCTCCTGTGTCGCGTCATCGACGAGAAAAGGGAATCGCTCAGGCAAAGCCGGCGATGAAAGGGCTAAAGGAGTCTCTTCGCGTTTTGTGATAACGGCATCCGATTTGTATTTCGCGATGGAGATGGTCATGTCGATTGTGGCCGAAGCAGGTTGCCTTCGAAAAATCCTTGAGAGGATAGAAATATCGCATGAACAGATTTTGTCAACAAAATAAATAAGACAAACTGGATGATCGGAATGGATTTTTAGGAGTTTCCCGATACACTGGGTCGATGGGTGGTTTGTGGACAATTATGCGTTTTTATGTAAAATGATATGATTTTCGCGCGTCCGCTCGATCAATCGATAAACTTTCAGTGGGGTTTACAGGTTTATGGCATTCAAGAAAAGCAAGCTCTTCGCGGCGATTTGGGATGGCTGCAACAAGCTGCGAGGCGGCATGGATTCCTCGCAATACAAGGACTATGTGCTGACGCTGCTGTTCGTGAAATATGTCTCCGACAAGGCTGGGGACCCCAAGTCCATCATCAAGGTCCCGAAAGGGGCGAGCTTCCAGGATATGGGAGCCCTGAAGGGAAAGCCTGACATCGGCGATAAGATCAATCAGATTCTCTCCGCTCTGACGGCCGCGAATTCAAAATTATTCCCTGCCGAAGCATTCACAGAGATCGATTTTAACAGTTCAGCAAAGCTGGGCAGCCCTAAGGACATGGTGGATCGCCTCTCGGGACTTGTGGGAGTTTTTGAGAATCCTGATCTGGATTTCAAAAAACACCGAGCCGGGCAGTCGGATATCCTAGGCGACGCGTATGAATATCTGATGAAGAAATTCGCGAAGGACTCAGGGAAGAGCAAGGGCGAGTTCTATACGCCAGGAGAAGTTTCCGTGATTCTAGCGCGGCTGATCGGAGCTCACATGGCGCAGAATGGCCAGAACGGAGCTCCAACCCTTTATGACCCGACGTGCGGGTCAGGGTCCCTGTTGCTTCGATGCTATTCGGAGGCGTTCGAGACCCAGGGGGTCGAGATGTCAGTCCATGGTCAGGAGAAAGATATCACCACGCATGGGCTTGCCAAAATGAATATGGTGCTCCATGGAGTCAGCGACGCCGTGATTCTGCGAGAAAACACCATCTCCTCCCCGCAATTCGTCAAAAGCCATGTCACTCAGGCTATTGATGGGATGAATCAGGCGAAGCGATCTCTGCAGACATTCAAATACATCGTCGCCAATCCGCCGTTCTCCTCGAAAGCATGGAGTATAGGGATCGATCCGCAGAACGACAGCTTCGGGCGCTTTGAGATGGGAGTTCCTCCGCCGAAAAATGGCGACTACGCGTTCGTGCAGCACATCACAGCATCGCTCGACGCCGACGGTAAAGCCGCGGTAGTGCTTCCGCATGGGGTTCTCTTCCGTGGCAACGCGGAGGCCGTCATCCGAAAGGCGCTCATCAAGAAAGGCTGGGTCCGAGCGATTGTGGGCCTTCCAGTGAACCTTTTTTTTGGAACGACCATTCCCGCTTGCATCCTGTTGCTGGACAAGGAGCGGGCCGTGGAGCGAAAAGGCATCTACATGATCGACGCCTCCAAGGGCTTTATTAAGGAGGGAAAACAGAGCAAGCTGCGCGAGCGGGACATGCGCAAGATACTAGACGCTTTCGAGGCACAGGCCGAGATCGAGAAGTTCTCGCGCTTTGTTCCCTATGAAGAAATTGAGAGGAACGACTGGAACCTGAATTTGCCGCGCTACATCGACTCCTCGGAACCAGAGGACGTCCAAGATCTGGGCGGACATCTGCAAGGCGGCATCCCGCAATCCGACATCGATGGGCTCGAGATCCTTTGGAAAGCCGCTCCGAGCCTGAAAGAGCAGCTGTTCAGGCCGATGCGAGAGGGCTATTTTGAATTGCGATGCGAAAAGACGAAGATTCGGGAAGTGTTCGAGTCCAACGCGGAGATCGCGAAGCTCAAAAAGGAGATCACAACCGATTTCGCCTCCTGGAGAGAAAAAGCCCTGGAGATTTTCCGCGCCTTCGCGGCGGGCGGGAAGCCTCGCCGCGCGATCAACCAGGCCGGCGACGAAATTCTGAGATCGTTCCAAAACGCCGAAATGCTCGACAAATACGACGTATTCCAAAAGCTCATGGAGTCATGGGAAGAGAGCATCCAGGATGACCTCTTCGTCGTCGCCGATTCAGAGGATAATAAGGAGGGTTTTAAAGGATGGCTCGCCTGCAAAGATGTCAAAACTGTTGAGGGCAAGTCGAAGGCGGAATTCAACATCGAAATAGGGTCCGGCAAAGGAAGGAAGCGGTATCAAATCGATGTCGTAGAGCCTGTGCTGGTGGCGAAGCGCTTTTTTGCGGCCGACTGGGCTAATCTGGAGAAAAAAGAAGCGGATCTGGCCCGCGCGGAGCAGGCCATCGAGGAAGCCATGGATGAGCTTGGCGGCGAGGACTCGCCTCTTTCGTCATATATTGAAGACGGCAAATTTATGGCAGCGACCACAGAGTCTAAACCAAAATTAACCTCTGATGAAAAAGCCGCAGCAAAGGCCAAGAAGGAAGAGGAAAAGGAATTGGCTGCTAAGGAAAAACAGCGAGAGAAAGCTGTTCTAGCCTCTATGCCCAAGGAAGAAAGGAAATCATACAAAGCCAACCAAGAAAAAGAAAAGGCTTTGCTAAAAGCTAAAAAGGAAGTCGCGGCGATCGAGTTGTTTGCTATGAAGGGAGGAGCGGAGCGCCTCAAAGCTGTTGCGGACTACGAGCAGGAGTTCGGCGAGGATGCTAAAGCGGTGCGTGAGCTCCTAGCTAACATCGCGAAAGCTGAGAACCTCAAGTCGGAGATCGCGGCCGAAAAAGAGAAGCTGTGGGCCTTGGTTCTCGAAAAGATCAGGAATCTTACGGAAGAGGAAATCAAGGCATTGGTCATCGAAGATAAGTGGCTTGGGAGGCTATCCGAAGCGATTGACGCGGAGGCGAAGCGCGTTCTGCAATCGCAAGTCGCACGTATCGAGGAGTTGGGTTACCGTTACGAGACCAAGCTGGATGACCTTGAGGAGAAGCGTGCGAAGCTTCTCCAGAAGACTCATGAAAACATGAAATTGCTGGGGTTTTGATATGAAGTTAATCGACTGCTGCACTAAGATTAAAAGCGGAGGGACACCTCCAACCGCTGAAAAAGACTTTTTCAATGGCGATATTCCTTGGATATCAATTTCCGATATTACATCAGCTCCAAACGGAATGTTATACAAAACCGAGAAAACGCTTACTAATGAAGGTTTAAAAAGAGTTGGAGGAATTTTATTTCCACAAGAAACGATTTTTTTAGCAATGTATGCCTCAATTGGCGAAGTTTGTGTCGCACGGGCTCCCGCATACACAAGCCAGGCAATTCTTGGAATCGAAACGGACAAATCAATTGCAGATAATCGATTCTTATTCCAGATGCTGCAATTTAAAAAACAAGAATTGCTTAATCTTGGTCAAACGGGGACGCAATCAAACTTAAATGCGAAAATAGTCAGAAACTTCGAAATTTCTCTCCCCCCCATCCCCGAGCAGCGCCGCATCGCCGCGATCCTCACCGACCTCGACGACCTGATTGAAGCCCAGGAGGCGCTCATCGCCAAAAAGGAGGCCGTTAAGCAGGCCACCATGGAATTGCTGCTGACCGGGAAGAAGAGACTGCCGGGGTTTGAGGGGGAGTGGGGTGAACAGAAATTTAAAGAGGTTTTTGTTATTCAAAAAAACAAACATCTTCAAGTGAAAACTTTTGAATACCAGGTATCGGGTCTATTTCCAATTGTTGACCAAGGGCAGAAGCCAATCGCAGGATTCTCTTCCGATTCAAGTAAAGTGCTAAACAAAAAAGAACTTGGTTTGATCGTTTTTGGAGATCACACTTGTATCACAAAATTTGTAGATTTTCCTTTTATCGCAGGAGCGGATGGCACTCAGATTTTGGAAACCGTAAACGGAAATCCATTTTTCCGCTATTTACAGCTTTCACATGCTCCTGTTGAGTCAACAGGATACAATAGGCATCTATCGATTCTAAGGCAGATGATTTTCGTGTCGCCAACCCTGGCAGAACAGGATGCTATTGCCGAGTTCTTCAAGCCTATCCTTGAAGAGTCCAAAACACTTGCAATTGGCTTGGAAAAACTTCAGAACCAAAAGCTAGCAGTGATGCATAAGTTGCTGACGGGCGAGATTCGACTGCCGGAGCAGCAAGAAGAAGCTGAAAAGGGTTTGGATTGAAGCGGCAAAAGACGAGGCTTTCGGTGTTGCCGCTTGCCTTAATTCGCGATGGATTTTGGGATTATTGGCTATGAGCAAAAACAATGAGTGGACCGACGGGGACAACCAAACATTTTTTGATGGTTTCCTCAAAAGCTGCGGGAAAGATTCGGCAAGCATTGGAGGACCCAAAAAGCAGGGGGAGCCAGCGAAAGAGCAAAGCCAATCGCGCCCAGCGTTCTCTCATCCCATAAGCTCCGCCATCAAGACGGATAAATTCGGAACGCCAGCGGCGCACGAGGTGGGAGCTTCGGAGCGTTCGACGCAGAATCTCGCGATCGAGCAGATCAAGGCGCTAGAATACCGCTTCCTGGACAGCAAGCAGCACACGGAAAACTCGAATATCGAAGAGGATTTGCTGCGGGCTAATCTGGAGAGTAGAGGATACGCTCCTGATACCATCGCGAAAGCAATAGCCAAGCTGCGCCAGGCCGCGAACCAGTCGGGAGCCGACTTGTATGACCGGAACAAGGCGGTATACGAAATGCTTCGGGGCGGGATTCGCGTAAAAACGGGAGCGGGAGAAAAAGAGGAGACCGTTTGGCTCATCGACTGGGAAGATTTGGAAGCGAACGATTTCGCGTTCGCCGAGGAAGTGACGATCGAGGGGATTTTGCCCGGCTCGCACGCCAAGCGCCCTGATATCGTGATTTACGTCAATGGCATCGCCCTGGCTATGCTTGAGCTCAAACGCTCGTCGGTTTCGGTCGGCGAGGGAATTCGCCAATGTCTGGACAACCAGGATCGCCGGTTTATCGAGCATTTCTTCTCCACCAATCAGCTGCTGCTCGCGGGAAACCCCTCGGAGGGGCTCCGATACGGGGCGATCGGAACCAAGGCCAAGCATTATCTCGAGTGGCAAGAGGAAACGCAGATTCCGGAGGAGAAGGTTGATAAGCTTTCGCGCCATCTGCGACAGCTCCTGTCGAGGGATCGATTCATGGAGATCATCTACGACTTCGTGATGTTCGACAATGGGCTTAAGAAGCTGTGCCGGCAAAACCAGTATTTCGCCGTGAAAGCGGTCCAAAAGCATATCCAAGAGCAAATCGTTGGTCCGGATGATCACGGCCAGCACATTTGGAAGGATGGGAAGAGGAAGGGCGGAATCATCTGGCACACGCAGGGATCCGGAAAAAGCCTGACGATGCTGCTGATCTGGCGGTGGATCAAGGAGTTTGACCCTCGGGCGAAGCTTTTGATCATCACGGACCGAAAAGAGCTCGACGAGCAGATCAAGAAAGTCTTCAAAAGCGTGGAGATGAATGTCCATCGGGCGGAAAGCGGGTCGGATTTGGTGAAGGCGCTCAAGTCCAGCGAATCCGAGCATGACGCGGTATGCTCCCTGATCCATAAGTTCGGGACGAAGGAGCGGCAAGGCGGGGATGATCCGGATGCCGCCGACAGATACGTCAAGGAGATGAAGGATGCGCTTGGCGGAGCGCTGGAGAGCCGGAATCTGTATGTCTATGTCGACGAGTGCCATCGGACGCAGTCCGGAAAGCTGCATGAGGCCATGTCGGAGATGCTTCCGGACGCCATGCTCATCGGCTTCACGGGAACTCCGTTGCTCAAGGCCGACAAGCCCAGCGTCGATGTGTTCGGACCGTATATCCATCGGTATCAGTTCCCTGAGGCGGTGCGCGACAAGGTGGTGCTCGATTTGCTCTATGAGGCGCGAATGGTTCCGCAATCCTTAGGGGACACCGATAAGGTAGATGTCTGGTTTGAGAAAAAGACGCAGGGGCTGAGCCCTTTCGCGAAAGCGAAAATCCAAAAGGAGTGGGCGAAAAAGCAGAAGGTCAAATCTTCGAAATCCAGAATCGAAGTGATCGCGCAAGACATTATCTTTGATTTCGCGACAAAGCCTCGCCTGATGGAGGGATCCAGGGGAAACGCTCTGCTGGTCGCCGACTCGATCGGATCGGCCTGCCAATACTATCAGGAGTTTCAGGATTCCGAGCTCAAGGGGCGAGTGGCCATCGTGACCTCCTATGTGCCAAGCCATGAGAAGATCAAGGGGGAAAGCACGGGAGACGGAGACACGGACAATCTATTTAAGCACGCCGTGTATTCGGAGATGATCGCGGAATACATGGACTGCAAGAAGTCCGAGGCGGCAAATTTCGCGGAGAAGTTCGAGACGGAGGTGAAAAGGCGGTTTGTCGAAAAGCCGGAGCAAATGCGGTTGCTGATCGTGGTGGACAAGCTGCTGACGGGATTCGATGCCCCGTCCGCCAACTACATCTATCTCGACAAGGAGATGAGGGATCATGAGCTCTTCCAGGCGATTTGCCGCCCGAATCGGCCGGATCAGGAAGATGAGGGCAAGGAATACGGGTATATCGTCGACTACCGGAACCTCTTCGGGAAAATCCGCTCGGCGATGGAGGACTATGCGGACAAGAATCCATTGAGCGGATATGATCCGGAAGATGTCGACGGGATCGTGAAGGACGCGGCGCAAGAGGCTCGCAAGAAGATGGAAGAGCTTCGCGCTGAGCTCTCTACGCTGTGCGCGGGCGTGGGGGGGACCACCCAGCAGGATTATGTCGGATATTTCGGCCCCCAAGAGGGATTGAGCGCTCAGGAATTGGCGAAGCGAGAGCAAAAGCGGCTGGTTTTCTATAAGACGGTCGAAGCGTTTTTGCGATCGGTAGCCTCCCAGGGCAACGATCTGGAAGCTTTTTATGGAGAGGAGAAAGCTAAGTTCTTCCGCCAAGAAGCAGCGTTCTACGAGGAAGCCTCCAAAGCGGTGAAGCTCAGCAGCGGCGATTACGTCGACATGAAGCTCTACGAGCCGCATATGCGGCGGATGATCGACCAGTTCATCACGGCATCGCCGTCCTCCACCTTGGAGGGGTTTGAGGATTTGAGCCTCATGGAGATGCTTCTCAAAAGCGGCGAGGATATCGACGCGGCGCCGAAGATGGTCAAGGAGGTTATCGGCAAGGGGCAGGAGCAGCGCGTCATGAATAATGTCAGGGCCCTCCTGGTGAAATCAGCGACGGTGAGCGCGAGCGGATACGAGAAGATGTCCAGCCTGCTGGAAAAGCTCCTGCTGGATCTCAGGAAGGAGGAGATCAGCTATAAGGAGTTTCTCGCAGGGGTGAGAAAGCTCGTCGAGCAGATCGCAAACCCCTCGATGGTGGAGGGATTCCCCAGATCGATCGACACGAAGGCCAAGCAAGAGCTTTATGCTTTGCTCGATGGAGATGAGCAGGCGGTTCTGGAGGTGGATGCTGCGATCCGAAGCAAAATCCAGCCGATGTGGAGAACGGAGTTTCCAAGAAGGAAAAAATCGAGATCAAGGTTCGAAGCGCGATGGAAAGGGTATTCGCGGCGAAATGGGGAGCGAATCCGAATCTGGCGGCGATGGTCGAGAAGGCCACTGAAGACGCCATGGAAATAGCGAACTACAACGAGAGGGATTACCCGTCGTGAGGGCCCCGGATCCGATTCGGGCGATGGATTGGAGCGTCGGGGATATCGCCGTCCGCGTGGAGATCAAGGACATCAAGAATATCCATATCGGGGTGTATCCCCCGGATGGCCGAGTCCGAGTCGCGGCACCAGTGGAGCAGGATGAGGATTTGCTGCGGCTGGCTATTCAGCAAAAGCTCGGATGGATCAAGACGCAAAAGCTTCGCTTTTCCGAAATGGAGCGGCAGACAGAGAGGCGGTTTGTCGGGGGAGAGTCGCACTACATCTTCGGCAAGCGCTATCGCCTGACAATCGAGAGTGGAGCGAAAAATGCTGGGCGACTCACTAAAAGCTATCTCTGTCTTACCCTGACACCGCAAACCGAGAAATCCCAGGAAGCCCGGAAGCGCTTTGCGGAGGCTTGGATGAAAGAGCATCTGCTGGAGAAAATCGGAGATCTATGTCGTCGTGAGAATTTGGCGATTGATTTGGCGAATGTGACGATTAGGAAAATGAAGACAAAATGGTTCGGAAGGCAGAAGCATCCGGAGAAGGCGTGGATCAATTTGGAATTGGTGAAAGAGCCGGAATCGAAGCTCCTCTCCATTCTCAAATCACTGCACAAATAAAAAAAGAAAGGATAAATATTATGATTGATAAAAATAAACTTGTGCAAATGGTAAAAGATTTGAGAGAGAATCATTTAAAGACATACGGTGATGATGTTGTGGATGAGCTTATGAGTTTTTTAAACTCAGCACACTGCGATAATGAGGATAATGATCATTTCTATTCCACTCACTGGTCAGAAAACGGACAAGAAAAGTCTCCAAATATCAAAAATTTTATAATGGAGACGTCCGAGCTTTCGGAATCTATTAAGGAAAACCTTTCAAAAGTAATACTGGTTGATCAATTCATTCAAAAAGATGAACCGGAGGCGACCCATCTGTCCGTTCTGTGTGAAGCTGATATAAAAAAACTATACGACAAGCTGGAATTTAGAGATTTCGAGTGGGAAGTTGAAGATGTCGTGGAAATTTTGCTTTGGCTGGCGAGCCTTCCGCCGCTAAGGAATTACTGGAGGAGAACTTTTTTCCTGGCAGCCATAGAAAGAGAAAAAATAGGTGTAGTGAAATTGCTATCATTGGGTGGGTTTCCAAAAGAAAGCGATCGATTCGAATGTGACGAATCGTATTATGAATATGAGCAGCCATACCATGATAAGGCTAAAAGAGGAGATTCAGCGGCGCATTTCGCAGTTAGAAGCGAAAACGAGGAAATAATGCAGATTCTTTTGGAATCGGACTTTAATTTCGATTCAAAAAACAGAGATGGCTTGTCTGCCTCTGATTTGGCAAGAGAGGGCTATCCGAAGATGTTTGCGCTTATCGAAAATAAAAAATTATCAGATGGTTCATCTGAAGGTAAAGATGGGAAAGGCTCCTCTCTCCGAGGGGTTTAGGGTTAGATAAAACTTTCATTTCATTTTATTACTGGTTGACGGTTAGGACTAAAAATCACTTAAACAATGATTAACTCTAAGCTTATTATCAAATACAAAAAGGATAGAGTCGAAATGAGCGAAAAACGAAAAACTTTCACGAAAGATTTCCATTGCCAAAGGCATGGAAATGTAACAGTTACGATTGGCGTGGTTGGGATGTTCGGGAGCAGCCAAATTGTTCTTGCTGGGCATGGAATTCGCTGCTCTGGCCCTAAAGCCGGTAAATGCCAAATGGCTGAGAACTCAAAACAAATAAATCAAATACTAGATGATAGATGTCCGGTAAGGGGGCTCCTTCAGAAGGATTTGTCAGAGGTCTTCAATATTGGGCCTCAGGATTTACTGTGAAACACGATCCGCGTCCCATTTATATGGCATGCAAATCAATGAATAATTATCGTGAACAATATACTTCCATTACATATCATGTCGCCAACGGGGACATGGTCACCATGACGCTGCTGCAGGGGGTGCTCAACACGTTCGTGATCGCGATCTCGCGGGTGATCGCCTACGCGGTGGACACGGCGCTGCGCTCGAATGACGAGGAGGGCTCCTCGGGGCATAGCTGGGTGTTCATGGGAGTGAGCCTGGCGCTGGACCTGGTCCTGGGGATCTTCGCGAGCATGATCGCGGCGTGGTTCTCGAGGCAGCGGGAGTTCCGGGCGGACGCGGGCGGAGCGAAGCTGGCCGGATCCGAGGCGATGGCCTCGGCCCTGGAGCGGCTCAAGGCCGGGCACGAGGCGGAGCTCCCGAGCGGCTTGCGGGCGTTCGGGATCCGGGGCGGGATGATGAGCGTCTTCGCGAGCCACCCGCCGCTGGAGGAGCGCATCGCGAGGCTGCGGCAAGGCAGCTGATCGGGTGGCTGGAACAGAGGATCGGGGGCCGTAGCCCCCGATCTTGTTTTGGGTTGAGGGAAGTTGCGCGATGCGATGGAGAAGGCTAGTCTCAGGAAATGGGATGCTGGATCAAGGGGAGCAAAATGGCGTGGAATCCGAAATATAGGGTCGAGATGTTTGAGGACGGGAAGATTTTCGGGCTGATCATCCTGGAGCCCTACTGGCCGATCGCATTGAAGACGGATAACGGGCAAGTGATTTTTTCCGGGATCGAAGGGGAGAGGTCCGATCCGATTCCGATTTCGGATGGAGCGGAGGAAGTGGGAATTCAGATGCTATGGCTCAGCGAGGGGGCTCAATATTTGATTCCGGCGCAATCCGAAGGGTGGGTTTCTATGCGTGGAGGATTTGCTGTCGATCCTGAGCCTAAAAAAGGAACGAGAAGAGTATTGGGGGTTTCTCAGCCGCATAGCTACGGAGGAGGATCCAAAGGGTTATGGAAAACGCGCTTCGCGACGGTTCTGCGCGAAAAGGATTTGCCTTTGAAAAGGGATGAGAGAGGGACTTGGACGGCGACAGGGGATATTTTGCCGGGAACGGAGGAGATTCCGTATTGGATGGATTTGGAAGTGGAGAATCTGGAGGGAGTCGGGAACGACAGGATTATCCAAGTCGCGAGGATCGATTCTCCGAGGGATTGACGTCGGCTGAATCGCGAGCGTTTGAGGAAGAGGCGGCGCAAATTCGGCGCGAATCAAGCCGTTCCTGAAAAAATCGCGGTCCGCCAAGGGAGATGAGCGAGAAAGTCTCCTTTAAATCTTCGATCTGAATGGGATCGGACAGAATCGGGTGCGAAAGGTCTTGGCGGAATCCCGCCAAAGCGAAATCCCTGGCGAGCTCCGCGCATTGGCGGAGACTGAGGGAAGATGGAGGGATGTTTCCGGATTCGATGTCTCGGAGGATAGCGGAGAGTGTAGAGGAAGTGTCGTAAGGGCTGAAGTCCACCTCTTTCGAGCGATTGCTGATGAGCTCCTCGGAAGAGGAGACGGGAATGCCAAGCTTTGCGGAGGCGAGAAGGGAGAGGGAGTCGCAGAATCTCTCTTCCATGCGCTGCCCAAGATAATTCACAAGAAAGTGGCGTTGCTCATAGTTCTCGATGGGCGGAATCTCATCGGCGAGGCTAGCTCCGGACAGGGCGGAGTGGATGGTGCGGAGCTTGGCGGTTTTGTTGTGAGAGGTTCGGGAAAAAATAGGGTCGAAAATGGCATGTCCGATCTCATGAAGAAATGCGGTTTGCAAAAAGGCGGACTTGTTTTCGCTTTGGTTGAAATATTCAGCCAAAGGGGAAGATTTTGGGCTTCCCATAAAAATAGAGGAAATTTCCGGAGATTCGGATAGGCAATAAAAATCATCGCTTCGCATTAAAGATTCGAATTCAACTTGAATCAGCTTTTCGATTCCTGACGGAGAGACAGACTCCATAGAGTTGATTTTTTCAGAGAGTTCGCTGATGGGAGTGATGGCGTTTTTTTGCCAATTGGCAAAATCACCAAGGAAAGCGAAGTTTTTATTTATTTGAATTCGCATGGAATCAATCGCCATTGTAATCAAAATTATTGTAATCGAAACGGGTTAATTGGCAAAGATTGGCATCTGGAAAGATATGGCTTGCGGTGCCATGCTGAAGGCATTGCGAGCGCAAGATTTCCGCGTTCGTGAACACTTCGCTTGCCGTAGATAACATGTCGCCAACGGGGACATGGTGACCATGGCGCTGCTGCAGGGGGTGCTCAACACGTTCGTGATCGCGATCTCGCGGGTGATCGCCTACGCGGTGGACACGGCGCTGCGCTCGAATGACGAGGAGGGCTCCTCGGGGCATAGCTGGGTGTTCATGGGAGTGAGCCTGGCGCTGGACCTGGTCCTGGGGATCTTCGCGAGCATGATCGCGGCGTGGTTCTCGAGGCAGCGGGAGTTCCGGGCGGACGCGGGCGGAGCGAAGCTGGCCGGATCCGAGGCGATGGCCTCGGCCCTGGAGCGGCTCAAGGCCGGGCACGAGGCGGAGCTCCCGAGCGGCTTGCGGGCGTTCGGGATCCGGGGCGGGATGATGAGCGTCTTCGCGAGCCACCCGCCGCTGGAGGAGCGCATCGCGAGGCTGCGGCAAGGGAGCTGATTGGGTGGAGAGGAATAGAGGATCGGGGGACAAAGCCCCCGATCTTTTTTTTGGTTGATGGAAGTTGCTTGATGGAGATCGGGGCGGTAGTCTGAGCCAAGCCAAGCGAATCCTCATCGCGGAAGGATTAGCGCAGGGTCGGGAAAATGCTGCGGAAGAGATTTGGTCGACAGGATAAAGATGAAGGAGGAGCGATGAAAAAATTCGGAATGCGGGCTGGCATGCGTTTGGATGTCCTAGGAGTCGCCGCGGCGCTCGCCGTCGGGATCTTTGCGGCGGAAGCCTTGGCGGATGCCGGGCCGGCTCCCAAGCAAACGGAGCTGAAGAAAGAGGCGGAAATGGAGAGGGGGGATGGGCCTTCGTGGGAGGAGAGGGTCCGCAGCGGGGAAGCGACAGGAGGCGTCATCCGCAAGATCAACCGGGAGGCGGGGAGGGCGACGATCCGGCACGGGGAGATCCGATCGCTGGAGATGCCGCCGATGACGATGGTCTTCGGATTTTCGGACCCCAAAGCGCTCGATGGGCTCAAGGAGGGCGACGAGGTGGCTTTCGAGCTCGAGCCGGGGCAAGGGCTGAAGATTCTCCGGATCGGGAAAATCGAGGCAGCCGGGGGGAAGTAGCGGGAAGGCGGAGCGTCTGCGGCCTGCGGGCCGAAGATTCGCGGCGGAGCGGCGGGGTAGAGCGGTGAAGATGAAATTGGAGAGAATGCGGCTGCGGGAGCATCTGCCGCCGAGAGCGGAGATGGCGGAGATTCTGGGGGCGAACGGGCTGGCGCTGATTTTCGCGCTCGGCAGCGCGAGCGCGCTGGCGCTGATGCTCTGGACGTATTGGGCGCAGAGCGTTCTGCTGGGGATATTCAACGCGGCGAGAATCCTCGGTCTCGAGCGCTTCTCCGCGCAGGGGCTCAAGAGCAACGGGAAGCCCGTTCCGGAGACGGAAGGGGGAAAGCGATCGGCGGGGATCTTCTTCGCGTTCCACTACGGATTTTTCCATTTCATCTACATGATGTTCCTCGGAAGCTTCGCATCGATCGGGCCGGAAGGCGCCAGGCTCGGGGAAGAGGACTGGATATGGCTCGCGGCGGCTTGCGCGTCGTTTCTGATTCCGCAGATCGGGATTTGGCGGCGCTGGAGGGAGGAGGACCGCGCGGGGATCCCGAACCTGGGGCATCTGATGTTCGCGCCGTATGTCCGGATCATTCCCATGCACCTGACGATCCTCTTCGGGGCGGGGATGCTGGCGCTGGGGGCCGGATGGGCCGCCGCGCTGCTTTTCGCGGGGCTCAAGACGGGGGCGGATATCGCAGGGGCAGCCATCGGGCGCGCGATGGGCGAGGCGGCCAGGGCGAAGGCCATCGAGGAGGACGGGCGATAGCTCGGCCTGGGGAGAGCGGTTCGCTCGCGGCGGTGGCCCCGGGGGGCGATTTCCGGCAAAATGGAGTTTCGGAATTTCAGGCGAATGGCGATGGAGAACCAATCGGAGATCGGGAGGATGTTCGCGAGAGCGGAGGCGGCCTTCTCCGGCGGGGCGCGGGGAGAGCAGGAGGACGCAAAGGATCGGATTTTCGAGGCGGCGCGGAGCTGGCCAGGCCACGCAGGAATGTTTCTCGAGCGCATCGCGGGCCTGGGGGGGAAGGCGAAGCGGGCCCTGATCAGCGACGCGAGATTCTGGGAGCTGCTCGGCGGGGTTCGCATGCCAAAGGGCGAGGCCTCGAGCCCGCCGAATTTCGGGGGGTTCGAGGAGGCGGCGGAGGGCTGGGGGGAGAGCGGGGGATCGCATTGGATCGGCTGGGCGGACCGGTGGGTGCGGACGGGGAGCGAGACGACAGCCGCGCTGCGCGGAGCGCGAGCCCTCGGGAGGATCCGGGAGATGGGGGATGCCGGGCTCGGGGGAGCCTGGCTTCGGAGGATGATCGAGATCGGAAATCTCGAGGGGGCGAAAATGGCCGAGCGAGAGGGCGTGCGGCTCTCGGGGATGAGCTCGGGGCAAAGCGCGCAGATGCTCCTGGAGATCGCGCGGAGCCGCTCGCGGGAGATGGCCGAATTCTGGAGGGAGCGGGGATGGGCGCCGCTGCGGAAGAAGGCCGAGCGGGAGCGGGAGCGGGAGATCATCGCGGCCGACAGCCTGGCCAAGCGCGAGCTGTGGGATTTGGCGATCCGGGCGGGGGCGCCCGAGCCGGATTTCCGGGGGGTGTCGCCCTCGGAGCTGCGCCGAGTCCCCGAGATCGGGGGGATAAAGGCTTTGGCCAGGGAAATCGAGCGCTCGGGGCGCGTCGGGCCGGGGTCGGCGCCGCTGCTGGCCTTCGCGGCGCTGGCGAGCGAGTCGGGGATGCGGATCTACGAGCGAGAGCTCGAGCTGGAGGGGCCAGCGCCGCTGAGCGAGGGGGATTGGATCGCGCTGGGGGGCCAGCGAGGAGAGCAAGGCGCGGGTTCTGGAGGCTTACGCCCAGGCGGGGAAGGCCATCGGGGCAGGAGGGAAGGGGGAAGAGGAGGGGCTGGTCCTGGAATGCCTGCGGGCTGGGGGGGGCGAGCGCCTGCTCGGCGCGCTCGCGCGGCTCCAGGCGGATTTCGAGTGGAAAGGGAAAGATGGGCGATCGCTGCTGATGGCGCTGTTCGACTTGGGCGGGCGCGGCGACAAGGCCGCGCGGGCCCGCGATCTGCTGGAGGCGGCGGAGCGGGCCGAGCCCGGAGGGAAGGCGAAGCTGCTCGCGGCGCGCGACGCGAGAGGGGCCGGAGCGGCCCACTGGGCGGCGCGGGCGCTGTGCGCGGGCAGCCTGGAGCTGCTCAAGGCCGAGGGGGCGGATCCGAGGGAGGCCGATCGGGACGGCAAGACGATCGCGCGCTGGGCGGCGAGCCGCTATGGGGCGAAGGCGCAAAAGGCCGCGCTGCCGGCGATGCGCTGGATGATCGCCCAAGGGGTGGATTTCGGAGCCAAGGACAGCAAGGGCGTCAGCGCGCTCGAGGCGCTGGCCCGGCGAGGGCCGATCGACGCGATCGCGGAGGTGATCCGGGCCGACCCGTCGGCTGCGCTGAGAAAGGGGGGCAAGGGGAAAGCCCCGATCGAAGTGTGCGTGGAGCGCGGAGGCGAAGCCGCCAGCGCCGCCGAGTCGATCCTGATCGGCCTGAAGGCGGAGGGGGCGGAAGGGGGGGGCAGAAAGCCGCGCCGAGGGATCTGAGGGGGGCGGGGGAGAGCCGCCAGCCGGAGCCCTCCGCTCAGGGGCGGAATTCGGATTCGAAGGATTCGTCGGAGAGCGCCCGCGTCGAGAAGAGGGCTTCGGGAAGTTTGCGGTCGTAGAGCGCCTCGTCGACGACCATGCGGGTCTGGTGGCCGGTCTCCAGATCCGAGACGCGGCTGTCGGAGATGGTCCAATAGCCTTGCCGGCGCTCTTTGGCCAGCAGGACCCAGCGCTTGAACGGGGCGCTCTCGCCGGGGCGGAAATAGTCGACCCGCATCGGAAGGAGCGTGGCCGGATCGATCCAGGAGACGCGCTTGCCGTAGGAGGAGCTTTTCGGATCCTTAGGAACGCTCTCGAGGACGGAGCATTCTGCGCCGCCCTCGATTTGGGGGGGCAGCAGGCGATGCGAGTCGGAGGCGGGGTCGCGCTCCTGCAGATCCTCGAAGTAGAGGTCCGATCCGACAAAGCGCCCGCCCTTGCGGTCGGAGGAGACGCGGCGGACGCGGTCGAGCGCGGGAAGATAGAGCCACTGCTCGGATTGCCCGGCGCGATCGACGCCGAGGAATCCGGTCCCGGCGATGTCCTCGGGGTAGAGGAATCGGATGAGATTGCGGCGCTCGCCGCCGGGCATCTCGGCGCGGTAGGTGGCGATCTCGCGCACGCGCGGGGCTTTCCCCCGCTCGGTGAGGGCCATGCGGCCGAGAGTGGAGAGATCGTCCCCGGCGGGGAGGCCGGCGGCATGGACGGGGCGAGGATGTCCGGGATTCGCGGGGCATGTCGCGGGGGAGGATTTCAGCGCGCAGGCGAATTTCATGGAGAGGCCCGGGGTCCCGGAGGCGATGGCGCGGGCGTTTTCGGAGTCGGAGGGGGATCTGGAGGATCGGCTGATCGCGGCGCTCAAGGCGGCCCAGGCGCTCGGAGGGGATTTGCGCGGCAGGCAGTCCTCCGCGCTGCTCATCGCCGAGAAGGGCGCTCGGGAGTCGGAGGCGGATGGGAGGGTCTTCGATCTGCGCGTCGACGACGCGCGCGATCCGATCGGCGAGCTCGAGCGCCTCGCGCGGCTGCGCAAGGCGCACCTGGATCTGGCGGAGGGGTCGATGGCATGGGAGCGGGGCGAGGAGGCGCTCGCGCGGGAGATCTTCGCGAGAATGCGCGCGCGGGCGCCGGAGGAGGGGCAGCTGGCGCTCTGGGCGGCGCTGGCGATGGGGGAGGATCTCCCGGCCGGGGCGGAGGAGCGCTGGCGGGAGGCTCGGAGGAGAATCGAGGCCGCGAAGGGGCGCATCGGGAATGCGAATGAGAATGGGTGAGATTCGCCAGCTGAACATATTATGCGCCAGGCCCGCCGCTCTCCCGCGCCCTCGGCCTGGCGCGCGAATCGAGCCGATCGGCGCGGAATTTTCTCCGGAATGGAGCCGAAAAGCGGTATAATAGGCGGGTTCGCATCGGAAATTCCCGAAGGAGGAGAAGATGGAGAAAGAGCGAGAGCTGCCCGCCGGATTGTCCCGCGCCGGCACGAGCCGATACGGATATCTGCGGGACGACGAATACGTTCTGCTCGAATGCAAGGAGGACGGAGCCGACAAATTCTGGGGAGCGTTCCCGGACGGGGGGAGCTGGGTGGTCTTTTGGGGCCGCAACGGGCGGCGCCCGCAGCAAAGCCAGCGGGTGGACCGCCGGGAGGCGCAGCGGCGGCTCGACGAGAAGCTCCGGGGCGGCTACGAGCCGTCGAAGACGGCGCATCGGCTGCAGGATGCGTTCCTGACGGCGCCGGAGTGGTTCGGGAACTTCAGGGATCTCTCGGCGCAGTTCACGTCGCTGATGGAGAAGGCGGCCCTGACGCTGCGCATCCAGGCCGAGGAGCTCACGCCCAAGGAGGCCAAGGAGCGCCAGGAGCGCCGCCGGAAGTTCCAGCTCTGATCGTTCGCGGGCGGCTTGCCAGCGGAGGGCTCCGAGAGTAAAAGGGGTCGGAAGGAAGGGCCGAGGGGCCGAGAGCCGGAAGGAGCGCAGCGATGCGGGAGCGAGCGGCCAGCGAGACGCTGGATCTGAAGTGGAGAACCCGGGAGAAGGACGAGTCCGGGGAGCATTATCTGCTCAAGATCCGAAGGGATCGGGGGGTTTGGCTGCTCGAGCATCGGTGGGCGAGGCCCAGCGCGGACGCGCTCGCGGACGCGGCGCGGGTCTTCTCGGAGATGACGGGGGTGACGACGGATCCGGGGCGGCTCGACGCGATCCTGGAGCTGTATCCGGAGGCGAGGATCAAGGTGGCGCTCGACGGGGGAGCGAGGGACACGGCCGCGCGCGAGCTGCTCACGGATGTGGCGGCGAGCTTTTTCCTGGGGAGCCGCTGGCCCTCCGAGGAGGATGAGATCGAGGCGGACCTGGGGGAATTCCTGCGGCTGCTGCGCCGACAGGCGAGCGCGATGGGGTTCGGGGTGGAGCCGGAGTTCCTCGAGGAGGATTGGGAAGAGGCGCTAGCGGAGGCGGCCGCGCGGCAATTCGCGGAGTGATCCGGGGAGTCCGAGCAGGCTCTCAGACTTTCCGGGCTCGCGGCTTCGTCGCGGCGCCGAAGCGCGCCTCGAGGGCGGCGAGCAGGGCTCGCTCGGGCTCGGAGGCGGCGCTGTCTTCGCCCTCGATCTGCCGGGAGGCGAGGCCGGCGGTGGCGGCGAGCAGGGCTCGGCGGCCGAAATCGCCGGAGACCGAGCCGAAGAACTCGGGGGCGGGCTCGGAGAGCAGGCGGGCCATGGCAAAGATCTGGTAATCGTCGACCCATTCGCCGCCGCCGCGGAAGGAGGAAAGGGTGTCCTCGAGCATGGATTCCATCGGGGAGGGATCGCGGGAGCGGGCCCATTCCCGGTAGAAGGCGCAGCGGGACCAGGGGGGATCGGGGGGGATTTCGGGGCTGAAGCGGGCTTCCTCCGCGGCGAGCCAGAGGGCGCCGAGAATATGCTCGTCGCCGCGCTGGCCGAATTCGGAGGCGCGCACCGCTTGCGCGTCGCATTCGAGGCAGGCGAGGGTCCCTCCGGAGAGGGCGCTCGAAAAGAGGCGCTGGCGATGGCTTTGGGATCGGGCGTGCACGAACCCGCAGTCCCGAAGGGTGCCCAGGAGGGATTGGACTTCGGAGGGGTCTTTGCCGGCGGTCTCCCAGCGCAAGGCGAGGGCGATGGGGTGATGGGCCATGATGTCCCCGTTTTCGTCGGAGAGCGAAGCCCATTGGCGGGCCTCGGGGGCGAGCGCGCCCAGCGCCGCGAACGCGGCCAGGGAGCGGGGGGCGAAATTGTCCTCGAGGCAAATGGCGGTCCATCGGGAGCGGGGCGGATGCAGCGGGCTGGCGCCGGCGCCGACCGCCCAGGCGATGCCCAGGGGGCAATCGGCCCCGGCCAGGCGCTCGAGGGCGTCGAGCAGGGCGCGCTCGCGATGAGCCGGCCCGATGGATTCGAGCAGGGCGTCGGCTGCCGCGAGGGAGCTAGGCTTGCTCCAGAGGGCGTCCTCGCCTTCGCAAAGGCGCATGAGGGACTGCCAGGCGACGAGGACCGC
>VFQM010000595.1_pt1 | contig 39091 bp, 31 predicted proteins | sample 3512391 | NCBI WGS metagenome assembly VFQM01 (sample SAMN10412369, study PRJNA504923) | tailings metagenome | isolation source: Replicate 1 from Balatoc abandoned mine | place: Philippines
AAGTTCGAGTCTTCTCCTGGGCACCAATATTCAAGTAAAAAACCCGCCTCTGGCGGGTTTTTTATTGCCTGCATGCTTCATGCCTTGAATTGGCCAAGACTGCCTTGCAGCTGCCTGGCCAGCTCGGCGAGCATGCGCCCACTGGCCGCGGCCTGGGCAACGGCTTCAGCCGCTCGCTGCGCCTCCTGATGAATAACCTCAACACGGCCACCCACCGCCAGCACACCCTCGCCCTGCTGCCGGGCCGCACTGGCTGCGGCCTCGATCGCGTCATGCACCTCATCGACTGCACGCTGAATGGACTGCTGCAGGCGCTCGCTGTCGCGCAACGCCTGTACACCCTGTTCTCCCTGCGCGCCGGCCTCGCCAATAGCCGCCACCGCATCCCGCGCACCCTGCTGCAAGCTGACGATATGCTGCTGAATATCGCCGGTAGATTGCTGCGTCTTGCTCGCCAGCGCACGCACCTCGTCCGCCACTACCGCAAAACCACGCCCACTTTCCCCTGCCCGAGCCGCTTCGATCGCTGCATTAAGCGCTAGCAGATTGGTCTGCTCGGCAATGCCATGAATGACGTGCAGCACCGTCTCGATCTGCTCGCTCTGCCGCGCCAAGCGCTCAATGACCACAGCCCCCTGCTCGACGCGTGTTACCAGCGCCTCGATCAGAGCCCCGACACGCTGGGCAATCTGTGCATTCTCGTGCGCCAACTGGCGAATCGCCCCGACCTGCTGCTGCGCGTCGCCCATCAACTGACTTTGCAGCGCCGCCTCTTCGCCCACCCCAGCCAGTGCCTGGCGACTGGCCGCCACCTCCTCACTCTGACGCCGGGTTGCCGCCTCGGCCACCGCCGAGCGCTGCCCCAGGTCGATGATCTCGCTGGCCGTTCGCCCCGCCACCTCGCCCGCTTCGCGCACGATTGGCTGCAGCTTGGCCACGAAACGATTGACCGCCGCAGCCATTTCGCCCACTTCATCCTGCCCCTGCAGAGCAATCCGCCGCGTCAGATCCCCCTCGCCAGCCGCCAAGTCATCCAGCGCAGCAATCAACAGGCGCAGCTTGCTGACCACCCGCCAGCCCAGCACGATCAAGACACTGAACAACAGCAGCCCGCCCACCAGTAACAGCCCTGCCGCCACCCGCCAGCGTAGCGCTGCAGCCGCCTCCTGTACGGTCTGGCGACTGCCCTCGGTCATATTCACCGCCGTATCGCGCGCGGCCTGCAGGCGTGCTGCCAGGGTCGCCGCACTGTCCGCAGCGGCGCCACTCAACCCACTGCTGACCAGCTCACCACTGCCCTCGATCAGGCTGGCAAAGCGCTGGTCAAGCGCTTTCAGCGAGTCATCCACATTGGCCGTGGACACCCCAACCAACACCTTGCCAATCACTGTCCCCAACGGACTGATCTCGGCCTGAGCAAGGTAGATGGATTTATCCTGGGCCGCTGCCTGCAACACCTTGTCCAAGGGCGAGCGCCCTCGCCCTTGTCCAGCAGGGTCTGCACCCGATAGTCCTGGCGATTCAAATGACGCGTCAGACGCTGCCCCTGTGCATCCAGGTAGACCACGAAAACTACGGCTGAATTGCGCTGGGCCATGCGTACTAGCTCGGTCAGCGCCGGCACATCGTTATCCCAGATCGCCTTGGGAGCCACTGCCGCCAGCAACTGCGCGATATCGTCCGCCGACTGCTGCAGGCCCCCTTCCAGAAGCAGCCGAAGCTGCTGCTCTTCGCCCAGCCGGGTTGACAGCCCTTCCGCCAGACGCCCCTGTGTCTTGCCGGCCAGTGCCTGCAGGCCTGTCTGCACCTCGCCACTGGCCTGTTCCAGAGCTGACGACAGTGCTGCACTGTCCTGCTGCAAGCGTTGCGCCAACTGTTTCTCCAGCGCCCCCCACGGTCACCCGCGCCAGCAACAAGGCCACCAACAGTTGCGCCAGCAGAGCCAGCAGCAGCGTGACCAGCACCGGCAACAGCAGACGGCTGCGCAACAGGGAAAACAGACTGATCACAACGACCTCCTCGGCACTTCGGCCAACACAACCCGCAGCGGCTGCAAAGGGTTAACGGCAGATAGTCTCTTCGGTATAGCCAGAAACCTGACTTTTTGCCGCACATAAAAAAACCGGGGGCACCCATCACTGGATGCCCCCGGCTATACACCGCGAATCAGGCGTAAGGATGACGCAGCACGATGGTCTCGTTGCGATCCGGCCCCGTGGAAATGATATCGATCGGCGCTCCGACCAGCGTTTCGATACGCTGGATGTAATTGCGCGCGGCCTGCGGCAGATCCTCCAGACGCTGGGCGCCCAGGGTCGACTCGCTCCAGCCGGGCATCTCCTCGTACACCGGTTGCAGGCCGATATAGCTGTCGGCATCGGTCGGCGCATCGACCAACAGCTGTCCATTGGCATCCTGGTAGCCGGTGCAGATACGGATGCTGTCGAGGCCATCCAGCACATCCAGCTTGGTCAGGCACAGCCCGGAGATGCTGTTGATCTCAATGGCACGCCGCAGGATGACCGCGTCGAACCAGCCACAACGACGCGCGCGCCCCGTGGTGGAGCCGAACTCATGCCCTTGCTTGGCCAGGTAGGCGCCCGTTTCGTCAAACAGCTCGGTGGGGAAAGGCCCGGAGCCTACGCGCGTGGTATAGGCCTTGGTAATACCGAGGATGTAGTCGAGGTAGAGCGGACCAAAGCCCGAACCGGTGGCGGTGCCGCCGGCCGTGGTGCTGGAGCTGGTGACATAGGGATAGGTGCCATGGTCGATATCCAGCAGCGAACCCTGCGCCCCCTCGAACATGATGTAGGCCCCCTGACGGCGCAGCTCATGCAGGCGTGCCGTGACGTCGGTTACCAGCGGACGCAGCATCTCGGCGTATTCCATGCACTCGTCGAGTGTCTTCTGGAAATCGACAGCCGGCTCCTTGTAGTAGTTCTGCAGAACAAAGTTGTGGTAGTCGAGCAGCTCGCCGAGCTTGGCGGCAAAACGCTCGCGGTGGAACAGATCGGCAATGCGCAGACCACGGCGCGCCACCTTGTCTTCATAGGCCGGACCAATACCACGCCCGGTAGTACCGATCTTCGCATCGCCACGCGCTTTCTCGCGCGCCTGGTCCAGCGCCACGTGGTAAGGCAGGATCAGCGTGCAGGACGGACTGACGCGCAGACGCTCGCGCACCGGCACACCCTTCTCTTCCAGCTTGACCATCTCACGCAGCAGGGCGTCGGGGGCAACCACCACGCCGTTGCCAATCAGGCATTCGACGTTGTCGCGCAGGATGCCCGAAGGAATCAGGTGCAGCACGGTCTTCTCGCCATCGATGACCAGGGTATGCCCTGCATTGTGACCACCCTGATAGCGCACCACCGCAGCAGCCTGGTCGGTCAGCAGGTCGACGATCTTGCCTTTGCCCTCATCACCCCACTGGGTGCCCAGGACAACCACATTCTTACCCATAACGCTTACCTCTTTGCGAAAACGAAACGCCGGCCGCTGCCGACGCAAAACGATTCATGCCGTTAGCGGCAACAGCTGCCAGCGCCCATCCAGCCATTCCAGACGCTGACTGCAACCGGCAGCCCGAGCTGCCTGCAAGTCCTGACCGGGCAGCGCCTGCAGCACCTGGCGGCCCTCCTGACGCAGGCGCTGGACCGCCTGCCACAGGTACAGATCATGGTTGTCCGGCGCCCAGATGGCGCCGACCGCCGGGGCCTCACGGAACTGGCCAAGCGAGACCAGGGTCTTCAGGTCCGTGGAAAAACCGGTTGCCGGACGGGCACGCCCGAAATCGGCACCAATGTCATCATAGCGACCGCCCTGGGCAATCGACTGCCCGACACCCGGCACGAAGGCGGCAAACACCACCCCTGTGTGGTAGTGGTAACCACGCAGTTCCGCCAGGTCGAAATACAGCGGCAGCTCGGGGAAACGTAGTTCAAGAGCGTCCGCGACAGCCACCAGCTCATCCAGCGCCTGCTGTACCGCAGGCGGCGCAGCCACCAGACAGGCCTGGGCCAGATCCAAAACATCGCGCTCACCGGACAGATCGACCAGCGCACGCAACATCGACGCCAGCTCACCCGGTAGACTGGCAGTCAGTTCGACCACTTCATCGATAGCCTTGCGTTGCAGCGCATCAAACAAACGCTGCTCCACTTCGCCGGTCACGCCGGCAGCCTCGCAAAGGCCGCGGTAGATACCGACATGGCCAAGGTCCATGTGCACATCCGCCACCTGGGCCAGGCTCAGGGTATCCAGCATCAGGCTGATGACTTCGATATCGCTGGCTGGGCTGGCATCGCCATACAGTTCGGCACCCAACTGGATGGGACTGCGCGATGTAGCCAGGGCACGCGGCTTGGCATGCACCACGCTACCGGCATAGCACAGTCGGCTGGGCCCCTCACGGCGCAGGGTATGCGCGTCGATACGCGCCACCTGCGGCGTAATATCTGCGCGCAGGCCCATCTGCCGGCCAGACAGCGGGTCGGTCACCTTGAACGTGCGCAGGTCAAGATCCTGCCCAGCGCCCGTGAGCAAGGACTCCAGGTATTCGATGTGCGGGGTGATCACCAGCTCGTAGCCCCAGCGCTGGAACAGATCCAGCACCTGGCGGCGCGCCGCCTCGATGCACGCCGCTTGCGGCGGCAATACTTCTTCGATGCCATCTGGCAGAAGCCAGCGGTCTACCGTTGCCATGTTGCCATTCCCCTCTAAGCCGGTCGGCAAGCCTTCAGTGAAGCCAATACAGCAGGGCCGTGCCCAGCAGCATGCTGGCCAGCCCGATCAGGCGCAGCTGGCGTTCGGATAATTCGGCCAGCGCCAGCATGGCGGCGCGCCAACGCCCTGGATAGAGGAAAGGCAGGATACCTTCCAGCACCAGTAGCAGTGATAACGCGATGCCCAGTTCCTGCCACATCATTGCCGTAGACGCAAAAAAGCCGGGGTTATCCCGGCTGCCGCATGATAACACGCTAAAAGCTGCAAACCACAAGCCTCAGGCGGTCAGCCGGCAACACCCGTGCCGACTGATCGCCTGAGATCCTCAAGGCTTGGCGTTGCGCAAGTAGCGGAAGAAGTCGTTGTCCGGATCCAGCACCAGCACATCGCTCTTGCTGGCGAAGCTCTCGCGATAGGCCTGCAGGCTGCGATAGAAGGCGTAGAACTCGCGGTCCTGATTGTAGGCGCGGGCATAGATCTCGGCGGCCTTGGCGTCCCCGTCACCACGGGTTTCCTCGGCTTCGCGGTAGGCTTCGGCAATCAGCACGCGGCGCTGGCGGTCCGCATCGGCACGAATCCCCTCGGCCTGTTCGGCGCCCTTGGCGCGATGCTCACGCGCCTCGCGCTCACGCTCGGTACTCATCCGCTCGAAGACGCTGCGGTTCACCTCGCGCGGCAGGTCGATACGCTTGACGCGCACATCCACCACTTCGATACCCAGCTCCTGGCTGGCCATGCGATTGAGCGAACGGGTGATGTCGGCCATCAGCTCGTCACGCTTACCCGAGACCACCTCATGCAGAGTGCGCTTACCAAATTGGTCACGCAGACCGGCCTCGAGACGGCGCGAGAGGCGCTCATCAGCCACCTGCTTGAGGCCCGAAGTCGCGGTATAGAAGCGCTCGGCATCCGCCACCCGCCACTTGGCATAGGCATCAACCATCACCGCCTTTTTCTCCAGGGTGAGGAAACGCGAAGTCTGCGAATCGAGCGTCAGCAAGCGTGCATCGAACTTGCGCACCTGATTCATCACAGGCACGCGAATATGCAGACCCGGCTGAACATCGGCCACTTCCACCTTACCGAAGCGCAGCAAAACGGCACGCTCGGTTTGCGAAACGATATAGAAGCTGTTCCAGGCGAGGATCACCAGCAGTACGCCGGTGAGCAGGCCAATCAGTGTCTTGTTACTCATCAGCGACCCTCCCGTGCACGCACATCACGCGACTGCAGATCATTGGCGATGCGCGCCCCCAGATCGGACGAACTACCACCCACGGCGGCACGCGGTGCTGCCGTGCCATCACGCGGCGCAACCATCTTGTCCAGCGGCAGGTAAAGCAGATTGTTCTGCCCCTTATCGCCAGTCACCAGCACCTTGCTGGTATTGCTGAAGACTTCCTGCATGGCTTCCAGGTACAGACGCTCGCGCGTTACCTCGGGCGCCTTGCGGTATTCGGTCAGCAGCTTACTGAAGCGCTCCGCCTCACCCTGGGCACGGGCAATCACTTCATCACGGTAGCCATTGGCATCCTCGATGATGCGCTGCGCCTGGCCGCGCGCCTCGGGCACCACGCCGTTGGCGTAGGCTTCCGCCTGGTTCTTGGCACGCTGCTCATCTTCGCGCGCACGGATCACGTCGTCGAAGGCTTCCTGCACCTCGCGCGGCGCTGCCGCACTCTGCACGTTGACCTGGGTAACACTGATACCGGTGCGGTAGTTATCCAGGAACCGCTGCAGCCGCTCCTTGACCTCACTGGCCATCAGCTCACGACCTTCGGTCAGCACCTGATCCATGGCCGTGGAGCCAACCACATGGCGCAGAGCGCTATCGGTCGCATGCTGCAGACTGACTTCCGGCTGATCGACATTCAGCACGAAATCCTGCAGGTTGCTGATGCGATACTGCACGGTCAGCGGCACCTCGATGATGTTCTCATCCTCGGTGAGCATCTGCCCCTGGGCGCTGTAGGCGCGCTCGCGGGTAACGTTTTCCTGGAATTTGCGATCAATCGGCGGGAAATAGATATTCAGGCCCGGACCAACGGTTTCGTAGTACTTGCCAAAACGCAGCACCACAGCCTGTTCCTGCTCATCGACCACATACACCGCGCTGTACAGCCAAAGTGCTGCCAACACCGCCAACGCGATACCGATCAGCCCCAGGCCACCGGCCGCCGAACCATTGCCGCTTCCCGAGGACTTCTTGCCGCCAAAGATGCCATTGAGGCTGTCCTGCAGCTTACGCAGGGCCTCATCAAGATCCGGCGGCCCCTGGCGTCCACCGCCCTTGCGACCACCCCAGGGATCCTGATTGTTCGAGTTGCCACCCGGCTCATTCCAAGCCATAGCGCTCTCCAGACTAAAAATGCCAAAACGCGCCCATTAGCGCGTCGCCCATGCTACCGAAAGCGCGAGGATGACGGGGAAATGCCATCGCCACGCATTATTGCAAAGTATGTTGCGCAATGAATTCCTGCGGCCGCAGGCCTTCACGACTGACCAACCGATTCAGCTCGGCACGCGGCAAGCGCAGCTGCAGCAGGATATCCCCCTGCTCGTCATGCGCTTCGCCTTGCACGGCACCTGCGGCAAACAACTGGGCGCGCAGGCGCCCCAAACGCTGCGGCAGGCGCAGGGTAGCCGCGAACAGGTCTTCACCGAGCAGCTCGGCAATCGCCTGGCGCAACAGTTCCAAGCCCCGCCCATCGCGCGCCGAGAGCCATACGCGCTGTGGCTTGCCGGCGGCATCGCGCTGGATATGCGGTTCGATACCTTCCAACAGGTCCAGCTTGTTGTACACCTCAAGCAACGGCACTTCGCTGGCGCCAATCTCTCCCAGCACCGCCAGCACTTGCTCGATCTGCAACTGCCGCTCAGGTTCGTGCGCGTCAATCACGTGCAACAGCAGATCGGCGTTGCTCGACTCTTCCAGGGTGGCCCGGAAAGCCTCGACCAGCTTGTGCGGCAAGTGCCGGATGAAGCCTACCGTATCGGCGAGAATGATTGGCCCAAGGTCATCCAGCGGCAGGCGGCGCAGGGTCGGGTCGAGCGTGGCGAACAGCTGATCGGCGGCATATACCTCGGACGTCGTCAGGGCATTGAACAACGTCGACTTGCCGGCATTGGTATACCCCACCAGCGACACCGCCGGAATCTCCGCCCTACGCCGACCACGACGCGCCTGCTCACGCTGGCTACGCACCTTTTCCAGACGTTGGCGAATCTGCCGAATGCGCACGCGCAGCAGGCGGCGGTCGGTTTCCAGCTGGGTCTCCCCAGGGCCACGCAAACCAATACCACCTTTCTGGCGCTCCAAATGCGTCCAGCCGCGCACCAGGCGCGTACTCATGTGCTCCAACTGGGCCAGCTCGACCTGCAGTTTGCCTTCATGGGTACGCGCGCGCTGGGCGAAGATGTCGAGAATCAGCCCGGTACGGTCCAGCACACGACACTCGAACGCACGCTCCAAGTTACGTTCCTGACTGGGTGTCAGGCTGTAATTGAAGATGACCAGTTCGGCCTCGCAGGCCTTGACCAGCTGCGCCAGTTCATCAACCTTGCCGCTGCCGATCAGATAGCGCGCCGTCAGTTGCTGGCGGGGCACGCTGACAAAGGCTGCCATTTGTGCACCGGCCGAACGCGCCAGCTCCTGAAACTCTTCGGGATCCTCGCGCACCGCCGGCTCTTGGCCTTCCAGATGAACCAGAACGGCGCGCTCTCCCCCGCCGTGGCGCTCAAAGAACAATGCAGAACTCCGACTTAGACGTCATCCGCCTCGCCTGCCTGTTCGCTGGCCGGCAAACGCACCGGACGGCTTGGCACCACGGTGGAGATGGCGTGCTTGTAGACCATCTGGCTGACAGTATTCTTGAGCAGGATGACGAACTGATCAAAAGACTCGATCTGCCCCTGCAGCTTGATGCCATTGACCAGATAGATGGAAACCGGGACGCGTTCCTTACGCAGGGTGTTCAGATAAGGGTCTTGTAGCGAATGCCCTTTTGACATGTGCCGCACTCCTTCAGGGATGAATCGTTATAGTTGTGAAAAAAAATCGCCACATACCCCTTAGGATAGACGGCTTCGGGAAATTCTCAGGCCAATATGGCGGCCGCTTGCAGGTATTTCAAGGCGCGCTCGACATTATCCTCGGCCTGGCTATCCAGCCAGTGCAACGGCGTCTGCCAGCCACGTAACCAGGTAAATTGGCGTTTGGCCAACTGGCGTGTCGCCGCCACACCGCGCTCGACCATACTGTGACGTTCGATGTTGCCATCCAGGTACTCCCAGATCTGGCGATAGCCTACCGCACGCATGGATGGCAAACCGAGATGCAGATCGCCACGCGCACGCAGGGCTTCGACCTCGCTAATCAGCCCCTGTTCCAGCATCAGTTCAAAGCGCAGGGCAATACGTTCGTGCAATATCTGACGCTGCGCCGGGGCAATCGCCAACTGCGCGACAGTATAAGGCAAAAGCCCCTGGCTACCGCGCGCCTGCTGGCGCAGACGGTGCTCGCTCATGGTCAGCCCACTCAGCCGGTAGACCTCAAGGGCTCGCACCAGACGCTGTGGGTCATTGGGATGAATACGCTGCGCGGACTGTGGATCCACCCTGCGCAACTCCTCATGCAGCGCGGCATAGCCTTCGGCCGCCGCCCAGGCCTCCAGCTCCGCGCGCAGCACGGCATCCGCTGCCGGCATTTCCGCCAGCCCTTCCAGTAACGCCTTGAAATACAGCATGGTGCCGCCTACCAGCAACGGGATACGCCCTGCGGCGCTGATCTGTGCCATCGCCTGCAGGGCGTCCGCACAGAACTCGGCGGCCGAGTAACTCTCCAGCGGATCGCGAATATCCACCAGATGATGGGGGAACTCGGCCAGCAACTGGGCATCCGGCTTGGCCGTACCGATATCCATACCCCGGTAGATCAGCGCCGAGTCGACACTGATCAGTTCACATGGCAGGCGCTGCGCCAGCGCCACAGCCAGGTCAGTCTTGCCAGCGGCTGTTGGCCCCATGAGAAATATGGCAGGAGGAAGACTAGGCATCGGCACGCTCGCAGGCAACGGAAAGGGCAGGACGCGCTTCAGCGGCCGCGCAGGAACAGCTTGTCGAGGTCATCCATGGCCAACTGCGTCCAGGTCGGCCGGCCGTGGTTGCACTGGCCACTGCGCTCGGTCTGTTCCATGTCACGCAGCAAGCCATTCATCTCCGGCACACTCAGGCGCCGATTGGCACGCACCGCGCCATGACAGGCCATGGTGCCCAGCAATTCGTTGAGGTGCGCCTGGATACGATCACTGCTGCCATATTCCAACAAGTCCGCCAGAACATCACGCACCAACTGGCCAGCCTGGGCCTGCTTGAGCAGCACTGGAATCTGTCGAATGGCCAGGCTTTCCGGTCCGAGACGCTGCAGCTCGAAGCCCAGGCGAGCGAACCACTGGGCATGCTCTTCGGCACAATCCGCCTCACGCTGGCTCAACGCCAGAGACTCGGGCACCAGCAGCGGCTGGCCTTTCAGGCCTTCGCTGGCCATGGCCGCCTTGAGGCGCTCATACATGATCCGCTCATGGGCGGCATGCATGTCCACCAGCACCAGTCCCTGGGCATTTTCCGCGAGGATATAAATCCCCTTGAGCTGAGCCAAGGCATAGCCCAGCGGCGGAATATCCGCCTGGGCGACCGGCAACTCGGTGCTGGACGCCTGCTCCTGATAAAACTCGCGGTATACGCCCTGCTGGTCGGCCAGCGGCACGCCAGGCGAGCGCGGTGGCATATAGCCGGACGATGCAGGTGCAACAACAGTGCTGGCCTCATAGGCCGGCAAGCCGGCGCCGGACTGGGCAGCCAGGCTCATCTCGCCCTGCGGACCGAACTCGCCCGCCTGCAGACCACTGGCACGCGGTATCTCAGGCAACGCGGCAGGCGCCGCCAACTGATCCTGCGGGCGAACCTCCGCCAGCGCTCGATGCAGGGTGCCGTAAAGGAAGTCATGCACCATGCGACTGTCACGGAAGCGCACTTCATGCTTGGTCGGGTGGACATTGACGTCCACCACGGCCGGATCGACCTCGAAAAACAGCACGAACGCCGGATGTCGGCCGTTATACAAGACATCACGGAAAGCCTGGCGCACCGCATGCGCCACCAGCTTGTCGCGCACCATGCGGCCATTCACGTAGAAGTACTGCAAATCCGCCTGGCTGCGCGAAAAGGTTGGCAAACCCACCCAGCCCCATAGCCGCAGGCCACTGCGTTCCACCTCGATAGGCAATGCCTGCTCCAGGAATGCCGGACCACAGACATTGGCCACACGACGCGCACGGCTCAGCGGATCATCCGCGGCATGCAGGGCTAGCACCGTCTTGCCGTTGTGGCGCAGATTGAAGGCCACATCGAAACGGGCCAGGGCCAGACGACGAATCACCTCCTGCAGGTGATCAAACTCGGTTTTCTCCGCACGCAGGAACTTGCGCCGCGCCGGCGTATTGAAGAACAGGTCGCGAACCTCCACCGAGGTACCCTGGGGATGCGCTGCTGGCTGGACGCGCGCTTCCATTTCCCGGCCTTCGCTTTCCACCTGCCAGGCCTGCTCCGCACCTGCAGCCCGCGAGGTCAGCGTCAAACGCGACACCGAGCTGATCGAAGCCAACGCCTCACCGCGAAAGCCCAGGCTGAGCACCCGCTCCAGATCCTCAAGGTCACGGATCTTGCTGGTGGCGTGCCGCGCCAGAGCCAGCGGCAGATCCTGCATATCGATACCGCGACCGTCATCGCGGACCTTGAGCAGTTTCACGCCGCCCTGCTCGACCTCCACATCAATGCGTCGCGCACCAGCATCCAGGCTGTTTTCCAGCAGCTCTTTGGCAACCGAAGCCGGGCGCTCAACCACTTCACCGGCGGCGATCTGGTTGGCCAGTCGCGGACTGAGCAGAGCAATCCGCGAAGGCGGCGTCGGAATATCTAGCTCGCTCATGGCTGTACCGCCACGGTGGTTTGCGGAATCTGCAGCACCTGGCCGACCTTGATAGTGTCGCCGCGCAGATTGTTGGCCGAGCGCAGCGCCACGAGACTGACCTGGTAACGCTGGGCGACCAGCGCCAAACTGTCCCCTGCCGCCACCACATGCTCACGCGGCCCCTGGGCGATGATCTTGCCCGAATCACGGAGCCAGGCGATGTAGGTGCCGGCCGGCGGATTTTCATGGAAGAACTGGCGAATACCCGTGCGAATCGAATTGGCCAGGGCCTGCTGATGAGCGGCGGTGGACAGCTTGCGAGCCTCGCCAGGATTGGAGATAAACCCGGTCTCCACGAGGATGGACGGAATATCCGGCGACTTCAGCACCATGAAGCCCGCCTGTTCGACGCGCTTCTTGTGCAAGGGCGTGACCCGCCCCATGTTGCTCAACACCTTTTGCCCGACATTCAGGCTCGACGACAGCGAGGCGGTCATCGACAGGTCGAGCAACACGCCGGCCAGCATACGATCCTTGTCATCCAGACTGACGCTGCCTACCCCACCGATCAGGTCGGAACGGTTTTCGCTATCGGCCAACCAGCGCGCGGTTTCCGAGGTGGCACCCCGATCAGACAATGCATACACCGAGCCGCCGAACGCCGAGGAGCGCGGCGCGGCGTCGGCATGAATGGACACAAACAGATCAGCCCCTTTCTTGCGGGCAATCTCGGTACGTCGGCGCAGCGGAATGAAATAATCGCCGGTACGCACCAATTCGCCACGGAAGCCCTTCTCCTGGCTGAGCTGGCGCTGCAACTCGCGGGCAATGGCCAGGGTTACATGCTTCTCGTAGAGCTTCTTGTCAGGACCGATGGCCCCGGGGTCCTCGCCACCATGACCGGCATCGATGGCGATGATGATGTCGCGCTTGCCACCCGGCGGCGGCGGAAGGCGCGCCGGCGCCTGCGTAGGCGTGACGGGCAGGCTGGGCTGCACGGGGGGCAGGTTACTCGGCGCTTCGCCATCAAACAGATCGACGACCAAGCGATGCCCGTATTGCTGATTGGGCTCCAGTGTGAAGCTCTTCGGCGTAACCCGCGCACTGAGGTCAAGCACCATGCGCAACTCACTGGGCGCGCGTTGCGCAGCGCGCACGGCGCGGATCGGCGTATTGCTCAGATTGAGCTGATCAAGGGCCATCTGCAGTTGCGCACCACTGACATCAATGACGATGCGTTCGGGTGCAGCCAGGGTGAATACGCTGTGTTTCACCGGACCACTCAGGTCAAACACCAGGCGCGTGTTGTCCGGCGCACGCCACAGGCGCACACCGCGGATATCCGTGGCAGCCAGCACTGACCCGGCGACACTCAGCAAACACAGGCCCAGCACAGCCAACGGTACGCGCCAGCGCATACAGTTCCCCTCGTTTATAAGTCTTGACCCGCGCGCAGCTGCTCGCACCAACGCTGCGCGCGCGGGGTGCGAGCCTGCAGGTGCAGGCAACGGCCCTCGCCGCTGGGCGCAATGGTAATGTCCAGCTCAGCGCTTGGCAAAACACCTGCGCCGCGTTCCGGCCACTCGATCAAACACAAGGCATCCTCGGCGAAATAGTCGCGAATCCCCAGAAACTCCAGCTCCTCCGGGTCAGCCAGGCGATACAGATCGAAGTGATAGGCCTGACCGTCGGCCAACTCATAGGGCTCGACCAGGGTAAAGGTCGGACTCTTCACCGCGCCCTGATGCCCCAGACCGCGCAACAGGCCTCGCGACAGCGTGGTCTTGCCGGCCCCCAGATCACCGCGCAGATAGATCACGCCATGCCCACCACATACCTGCCCCAGGCGTGCACCAAAGGCCTGCATGGCTTCTTCGCCATGTATCTCCACGCTCAGTTGCAACATGGGCTGTGCTCCTCCAGCAACTCACGAATCACTCCGACCAGCTCACTGGCCAGCAGGCCTCGTCCGGCCTGCCCCAGGCGCTCACCGGCACGCGCATGCAGCCAGACCGCCAGCTCGCTGGCCGGCAACGCCGCCAGCCCCTGAGCCAACAAGGCACCGATCAGCCCGGCCAATACATCGCCCAATCCCGGCCCGGCCATCGCCGGATGGCCATGCTCACAGAGACGCAGGGCATGTCCATCCGTCACCAGGCTACCGGCGCCCTTGAGTACCACCACGGCCTGGTAGCGTTGCGCCAGACGCAGGGCCGCTGCCGGCCGGTCATCCTGCACCTCGACCAGACTGCAACCCAGCAGGCGCGCCGCCTCTCCCGGATGAGGCGTGAGCACTGCACCGGCGCGGATCTGCATCCGCCCCGCCGCCAGCAGGCTCAAGGCATCGGCATCCCAGACCTGCGCGCCCTCGAACTGCGCGGCCGCTGTCAGCAGGCTGCGCCCCCAGGCGCCCTGGCCCAGGCCGGGGCCGACCACCAGCACATCATGCCCCGGCAGCAGCGCCAGCAACTGCCCACTCGACAGCAGCCCACGCACCATCAGCTCGGGACAACGCGCGAGCGCCGCCGCAACATGCTCTTCCCGCGTCGCCAGGCTGACCATGCCGGCACCACCGCGCAAACCACTCTGCGCCGCCAGCAGCGCCGCACCGCCATAGCCACGTTCTCCGCCAACCACCAGCAGACGCCCGCAAGCCCCCTTGTGCGCGGTGCGCGGACGCACCGGCAAGCGCTGCAGGTTGCCTGCCGTCAGGCGCTGCGCCATGGCTGGCGCCGCTGCGCAGAGCGCCGCATCAGCCTGCAGATCGGCAAAGCACAGTTCACCCACCTGATCAGGGCCGGCCCCGGTGAACAGGCCCAGCTTGAGGGCAATAAAGGTAACGGTAAGGTCGGCGCGCACCGCCGCGCCCCATAACCGGCCAGTGTCGGCACACAACCCGCTGGGGATATCCAGCGCCAGGCACGGCAGGCCGCTCGCATTGATTCGCGCCACCGCCGTGGCATAAGGCTCGCGCAACTCACCCGCCAGCCCGGTGCCGAGCATGGCATCGACCAGCAGACCGTCCAGCACGGCCTCGGCGTGCCAGGGCTGCACCTGCACACCCTGCGCGCAGGCCTCGGCATACGCCTGCGCCGCCACATCGCGCAACCTGGCCGGATTGGCCAGGCTATACACCTGCACATCCCAGCCGGCTCGCCGAGCGAGAACCGCCAGCAGGTAACCGTCACCCGCATTATTGCCAGGCCCGGCCAGCACACAGAGCTTGCGCACCTGCGGCCAACGGCGGCGCAAGGCACGCCAGGCGGCCTGGGCCGCCCGCTGCATGAGCACAGCGCCCGACGTGCCGGCAGCCATCAAGCGGGCATCCAGCGCGCGAACCTGCGCCGCGTCGTGCAACGACAACGGCCAGGACGAAGGGTATTCGGACATGGGTACTCCTGCGGCAACTCTGGCAAAATTATACCCCGCTTCCCCTGCACGCTGGCCTGCCATGCCTACATCGCCACTCGACCTAGCCACCCTGGCTGCCTCCATCAAGGAATGGGCCCGTGAACTGGGCTTCCAGCAGGCCGGCATCTGTGAGCCGCAACTGGACGAACAGGAGGCACACCTGCAACGCTGGCTGGATGCCGGCTACCACGGCGAGATGGACTACATGGCCGCGCACGGCAGCAAGCGCAGTCGCCCCGCCGAACTGGTGCCAGGCACGCTGCGGGTCATTTCCCTGCGCATGGACTACCTGCCTGGCGACACGCGAATTAGCCAGCGCCTGGCCCAGCCGGAACAAGCCTATGTCTCGCGCTATGCGCTGGGCCGCGACTATCACAAGCTGATCCGCAAACGCCTGCAGCAACTGGCCGAGCGTATTCAGCAGGCCATCGGCCCCTTCAGCTTCCGTGCCTTCGTCGACAGCGCCCCGGTGCTGGAGCGCGCCATCGCCCGCCAGGCCGGACTCGGCTGGGTAGGCAAGCACAGCCTGATCCTCAACCGCCGCGCCGGCAGCTGGTTCTTCCTCGGCGAGCTGTTCGTCGATGTGCCCCTGCCGGTCGACGCCCCGCTGGATAGCGAGCACTGCGGGCGCTGCACCGCGTGCCTGGACATTTGCCCGACCCAGGCCTTCGTCGCGCCCTATGTGCTGGATGCACGGCGCTGTATTTCCTACCTGACCATCGAGCTGAAAGGCCCTATCCCCGAAGCGCTGCGGCCGCTGATCGGCAACCGGGTGTTCGGTTGCGACGACTGCCAGATCGTCTGCCCGTGGAACCGCTTCGCCCGGCCCAGCGAGCAAAGCGATTTCCAGCCGCGTCACGGACTGGACAACAGCAGCCTGGCGGAGCTGTTTCTATGGAGCGAGGAAGAATTTCTGCAGCGCACCGAAGGCTCGCCACTGCGGCGCGCCGGCTATCAGCGCTGGTTGCGCAACCTGGCCGTAGGGCTCGGCAACGCCCCCTCGACCATCCCTGTACTGCAGGCCCTGCGCGCCCGTAAGGACGACCCCAGCGAACTGGTCCGCGAGCACGTCGCCTGGGCGCTACGCCAGCATGCCGAACGCGACGCCCAGTAAGCCACTGGCCGCCTGGCCTTCAGCGCAGAGGCCACGCGCCCCACTTACAGCTTGAGCAGGTGGCGACGATAATGCTGCAGCTCGGCAATCGACTCACGGATGTCATCCAGCGCCTGGTGCGTACCGCGCTTCTGGAAGCTTTCCTTGACCTGCGGCGCCCAGCGCTCGGCGAGAATCTTCAGGGTCGAGACATCCAGGTTGCGATAGTGGAAATAGCCCTCCAGAGTCGGCATGTAACGCACCAGAAAACGCCGATCCTGACCGATGCTGTTGCCGCAGATCGGTGATTTGCCGCGCGGCACCCACTGTTCGAGGAACGCCAGGGTCTGCGCCTCCGCTGCAGCCATGTCGGTGCGGCTGTCACGCACCCGCTGGGTCAGCCCGCTCTCGCCATGCGTACGGGTGTTCCATTCATCCATACCCGCCAGCACGGCATCGGGGTGATGAATGGCGATCACCGGCCCCTCGGCCAGCACATGCAGATCACTGTCGGTAATGATCGTGGCCATTTCCAGAATGACATCGCGCTCCGGCTCCAGGCCGGTCATTTCCAGGTCGATCCAGATGAGATTCTGCGGGTCTTGCATAGCCAAAGGCTCCTGACAGGCGGTGGGAAACGCTGATCGGGCAATCAGCGCAAGCTGCTACGCGGGTAGCCAGCCAAGGCTGGTCAAAACAGCCGAGTGCGCAGTGTAGCAATTAGCACTGTGTTTAACGGGCCTGAGCAAAGACCCGCCTGCTCACGGCATGCGCCACACCAGCAGGGCACCAGCCCGCCAATCGTGCAACTCGATGCGCTGCGTAGGCGCCACGCCAGGAATGGCAAAACTGTTGCTGACCAGCAAGCTGCCATGTCCCATCTCGGCCTGTGCCTTGTCCCACACACGTGGCATGGGTGCGGGCGAGAGAAAGCAGTAGACCAGCGCGTAGGGCGCCAGGTCGATCTGCCACAGGCTGCCATAGCGCACTCGGCAGTTAGCCAGCGGCAGGCTGCGCAACCAACCGAGCAGAAACACCAACGGCGCACTTTCCACACCATGAAACTGCCGCTGCGGATTGGCGCGTGCCAGTCGGGTAAGACTGCCTGCCAGGCCGCTGCCCAAGTCGATAAAGGCCGCATCGTCGGGCAACGGGTCAAGCAACTGCTGCAAGGCCCGCTCCGCCGGCGCACTGCTCAGATAGAGCGGCACCCGCTCGCCCAGACTGTTCCAGTTGGCCAGTAGCAGCAAAGCGAACATCGACGCCGGCAGCCAGGCCGGCCAGTCCAGCTGCTGGCCCAGCACGACCGCCGGCATGAATAACAGACTGATGGGCAGCCACCAGCGCGGCAAGCCCAGCAGATGCCCCGTCACAGCAGCCAGCCCGCCCTGTAGCCCGGCCAGGGCCAGGCCAGTCAGCGGCCACCCCGTCAGTCGCCAGACAACCGGCAACACCGCCCAGGCCAGCAACCCGGCCAGCACCTGCAGCAGCAGCGCCAGCACGGCTGGATAACGCCTTAGCCAAGCCACAGCCCATTTCCTCGCAGCCCTCGATGACGCGCAGTGTAGCGGCGCGGCGCGCCCGACGCGCGTGCTAAACTCGCGCATCCTTCAACCTGCGGACCCCCCATGGCCAAACGCCAACTCAGTCGTCGGCAAAGCTGGCGCATCGAAAAAATCCAGGAAGAACGCAGCGCCCGCGCCGCCAAGCGTGAGTCCCGCGCCCTGGAGGAACTGCAAGGCGGCGACCTCGGCGAGGAGCAGAGCGGCCTGGTCATCGCCCATTTTGGCGTACTGATTGAAGTCGAAGCGCTGGATGGCGAGCAGGCAGGCCAGGTATTCCGCTGCAACCGGCGCAGCAACCTGCCGGCACTGGTTACCGGCGACCGCGTCGTGTGGCGCCCCGGCAACCAGCAGAACGGGGTAATCGTTGCGCTCCTGCCGCGCCACTCCGAGCTATGCCGGCCAGACATGCGCGGCCAGCTCAAGCCGGTTGCAGCCAACATCGATCAGATCGTCATCGTGTTCGCCCCGTTGCCGCATCCACACGCCAACCTGATCGACCGCTACCTGATTGCCGCCGAGCATGCTGGTATTCGGCCGCTGCTGCTGCTGAACAAGGCCGACCTGCTGGACGAACACAACAGCGCGCACATCGACCGTCTGCTGGCCACCTACCGGCAACTCGACTATCCGCTGCTGGAAGTCTCGGCACAGGATGGCGCCGGCATGGACGAACTGCGGCAACGCCTGGATGATCGTGTCAGCGTATTTGTCGGTCAGTCGGGGGTGGGCAAGTCATCGCTGGTCAACAGTCTGCTGCCAGGCATCGACACGCGGGTCGGGGCACTCTCCGAGCAGACCGGCAAGGGCACGCACACCACCACCACGGCACGCCTGTTTCACTTCCCCAATGGCGGAGAGCTGGTCGACTCGCCCGGCATCCGCGAGTTTGGCCTCGGCCATGTCAGCCGACAAACCATCGAGGAAGGCTTTATCGAGTTCCGCCCGCTGCTCGGGCACTGCCGCTTCCGTGACTGCAAACATGACCGCGAACCCGGCTGTGCCCTGCTCGCCGCACTGGCAGACGGGCGCATCCAGGAACAACGCATGCACAGCTACCGGCACATCATCGCCAGCCTGCCAGAAGACAGCTACTGACGCGGCTCGCCCATTTGCAACACGCCCTCTTCGAAGATGTTCAGGCGCTCACGCAGCTGCCCGGCCGGTAGCGGCTCGGGCGGCGTGTCTGCAGCAGGTGCAGCGGCGGGCGGCGTATCCGACGCGTCGTCATTTTGCTCGCTCTCGATGGTGCGCTGAGCCTTCTTGGTCAGCACCACGATGTCGATACGCCGGTTCACCGGATTGAAAGGATCTTCGCGATCAAACAATGCCGAAGAGGCGTACCCCACGACACGCGCTACCTGTTCCTCCGGGTACCCCCCAAACACCAGGGTACGACGGGCAGCATTGGCACGATTCGAAGACAACTCCCAGTTACCAAAGCCACCCGCACCGGCAAAGGGTTTGGCATCGGTATGCCCGCTAATGCTGACCTTGTTCGGCACCCCCTTGATGGTGTCGGCCATGATCAGCAGGATATCTTCGAAGTACGGCTGCAACTGAGCGCTACCGAGGTTGAACATCGGCCGGTTATCGGCATCCATGATCTGTATGCGCAACCCGTCCTGGGTAATCTCGAAGAGAATCTGATCCTTGAACTTCTGCAGTTCGGGGTTTTCTTCAACCTTGTTCTGCAGCTCCTGGAGCAGCATCTCCAGGCGCTCGCGCTCGACCTTCTCGGCCAGGTTCTCCGCGACATCCGGACTGATCTTGACCTGCTCAGGCGGATTGACCTCGGTTTCCCCTTCAGGATTGATGTGCAACTCGTCGGCGTCGGTACGCCCCTGGGAATCCGGATTGAGCGTGCGATCCGGCGCCACGGTAGGCGTACCCCCCAGGTCAATGACATAGGGGCTGGCACTTTCGGTAAAGCCGATAGGGTCCTGAAAGTAACCGGAAATCGCTTTTTTCTGCTCCGGCGTAGCCGAGGTCATCAGCCACATCACCAGGAAGAACGCCATCATCGCCGTGGCAAAGTCAGCAAAGGCAATCTTCCAGGCCCCGCCATGATGGCCACCGGCAACCTTCTTGATGCGCTTGACGATAATCGGCTGATTGTTTTCCACGATTCAGGCCTGTTCAGCTGCCACGCATGGCCTGTTCCAGCTCGCTGAAGCTGGGACGATGTGCCGGATAGAGCACCTTGCGACCAAACTCCACGGCCAGAGTGGGTGGCATCCCGGACGCCGAAGCCACCAGCGCGGCCTTGATGGCCTCGTAGACGTTCAGCTCTTCCTTGGCATCATGCTCCAGCGCATTGGAGAGCGGCGCAAAGAAACCATAGGAAGCCAGGATGCCGAGGAAGGTACCCACCAGTGCAGTACCCACTTTCTCGCCAATCTGCGCGTTATCCGCCGTGGCAAGAATGGACATGGTAATCACGATACCCAGCACCGCCGCCACGATACCCATCGCCGGCATGCCATCGGCCACCTTGGCCACCGCATGGGCGGGGTGCTCAAGGTCTTCCTTGAGGCTGGCCAGCTCCATGTCGAACAAGCCTTCCAGCTCATGGGGCGCCATGTTGCCCGAGGACATGATGCGCAGGTAATCGCAGATATAGGCGGTCATGCGCTGATCCTTGAGGATCGCCGGATACTTGGTAAAGATCGGGCTGGACGCAGGCTCCTCGACATCCGCCTCGATGGCCATCATGCCTTCACGACGACTCTTGTTGAGAATCTCGTAGATCAGCTTGAGCACCTCCAGATAGAAGGTGTGGGTAAAGCGCGAACCGAACATGCTCAGCGACTTTTTGAACACATGCATGAAGGCGCTGGCCGGGTTGGCCTGCAGGAAAGCCCCCAAGGCGGCGCCGCCGATGATCATCACCTCGAAGGGATGCACCAGCGCCATGATTTTGCCCCCGGAAAGCACGAAGCCCCCCAGCACGCAACCGAAAACGACGAGAATGCCGACTATTTTGATCATCTGGACACTTGTACGAGCGATGGGAAGGGTGTTTGCAACAAGCCCTTCTATTTATCGGAACATATACGCCAGACTATAGCCCCCGAAGGCGAAATGCCAGTTGGACTGCATGCCCATGACGTCTGCCCCGCCCCTGCCCCGCAGCATCGAAGGCTGGATCAAGCACCTTGATCCGGTGCGCCTGCCCATTGCCCGCGAGCAACATCTGCGCATCAGTCGTGCACTGACTGACAGCCGCCTGTCATTACGCGACATCGCCTTGCAAATGCAGGACTGCCCGGCCATTGCCCTGAGCCTGCTGCGCGAAGCCAACCGCCCACGCAGCCCTCTGCACAGCCCGGCAGAAAGCCTGGAAGTCGCGCTTACCCGACTGGGCATCGGTCGTTGCGAGCAACTGCTCGGCCAACTCCCCCAGGCGGAGAGCAGTCGAATCCCTCCGCCACTGCGGCAACTGGAGCTGATCAGCCTGCATGCCATGCAACAGGCCAACGGACTGTTCGCCCATCGCCTGGCCCGCCTCTGGCAGGAAGTGCACTGGGGCAGCCTGCTGTTCCTCGCGCCCCTGTGGCCGCTGCTTGCCGCCCATCCGACACTGTTCCTGGCGTGGGAGCAACGCGTACTGGCTGCCGGTGAACCTGCCCGACAGGTCGAGCAGGAGCTGCTTGGCGTGCCCCTGCTGCAGCTCTGCCAGGCACTGGTCGAACACTGGCGCCTGCCACAGTGGATCATCGATGGTTATCGCCTGCTCAACAGCGACAAGCGCCTGCTCGTCAAAGCACTACATATTGCCCGCGACCAGGCACACCCACTCCAGCAGCAACACCAACTGGATGCCGATCCTGCCCTGCGTCGCTGGCTGGGGCAGCCTGCACACAGCCTGCTACTGGCCAATGGCCTGGCCGTAGCCGCTCACCACAGCTGGAGCACTCCACACAGCCTACGCTGGCAGCGTCTGGCCGGGCTGTATCTGCAGCAACCCCTGGAACTGCTGCAACAGCAGGTTCACCAGCACGCCGTGAGCAGTGCGCGACTGCATGCTCAAGCCGATCTCTGGCACCTGGCCGAAGCCCTGCTCTGGCCATGGGACTGCCAGCGCCTGCACGTTGCGCGCAAGGACAGCCACGCACAGGCAACTGCACCTGCGAGCAGCCGTCTGCACGAGGACTGGAAACCACTCTGCACCGAGCTGCTCAAGCAGCCCAGCCCGTTCGACAACCTATTGCAGCTGACCAGCCACGCCTGCCGCGCGCTACGCGCCTGCGGCCTGCAGCGCATCCTGCTGCTGCTTGCCGATCGCCAGCATACCCGCCTCGTCGCCCAGCAAAGCAGTGGGCTCAGCGGCCTGAAGTCGGGGTTCAGCCTGAACCCCGCCAGTAGCCAGATCCTAAAGCGACTGCTACAGAAACCGGCCCAGCTGCGCCTGGAGCCCGCCAATCAGGCGCAATATTCCGCGTTACTACCCGGCAACCTGAAAGCCCTGTTCCCCAGCGAACACCTGCTGCTGCGTTCGCTGGCCAGCCAGGAGCGCGTAGTCATGCTGCTAGTCTGCGACCAGCAGGGCATACCCTTCAGCAGCGAACAACTGCACGCCTTTGGCAAAACCGTGCAATGTATCGAGCGCGCCCTGGACAACTTCAGCCGCCGCGCACGCTGATTCTTTCCGCTACAATCGCTGCACCCTCAAGCCTTGGAGCCCCGGCATGCGTGCCTTTTCCTCCCTGCCCCTGGTGATCGAGCCGGTCGACCTGGCTGAGCGCCTGCACGCCCCCGAACTGATCCTCGTTGACCTGCGCAGCCTGGAGCAGTATCGCGCCGGGCATATCCCCGGCGCCCGGCACGTTGACAGCAAGCGCACCCAGCGCAGCGCCAGCCCAACGCCGGGCTTGCTGCCCGAACTCGACGCCCTGCAGCAACTGTTCGCCGAATTGGGGCACCGCGAAGAGGCTGTTTATGTGGTGTATGACGATGAGGGGGGTGGCTGGTCGGGACGCTTCATCTGGCTGCTCGACTGCATCGGACATAGCCGTTATCACTACCTCAATGGCGGCTGGCTGGCCTGGAATGCCGAGCAGCGGCCACAAAGCCAGGAAGAGCCGCCTCTCGGCCAGGACGAACTGCAACTGACGCTCAACGACGCACCGACCGCCAGCCGCGAATACCTGCAGCAACGCCTGGGCGCCAATGACCTGGCAATCTGGGATGCCCGCTCAGCGGCCGAATTCAGCGGTGCAAAGGTGCTCGCGGCGCGGGGTGGACACATCCCCGGCGCCATCAACCTGGAGTGGACTGCCGGCATGGATACGCAGCGCCAGCTGCGCATCCGCCAGGATATCGGCGCCTTACTGGCGACCCACGGCATTACTGCCGATAAGGAAGTCATCACCCACTGCCAGACTCACCGCCGCTCCGGCTTCACCTACCTGGTCGCCAAGGCGCTTGGTTACCCGCGTGTCAAAGCCTATGCCGGCTCCTGGTCGGAATGGGGCAACCTGCCCGACACGCCCTGCGAACTCTGAAGGATCATCATGAAAGAACGTCTGTTCATCATCAGCCAGTACCTGCTGCCCCACCACCTGCTCTCGCACCTGGCCGGCTGCCTGGCCGAATGCCGCGTGCGCTGGGTGAAAAACGCCTTTACTCGCTGGTTCGCCCAGCGCTATCAGATCGACATGAGCGAAGCGCAGGTCGAGGCACTGGATGGCTACGAGCATTTCAACGCTTTCTTCACGCTTGCCCTCAAACCCTGCGCCCTCCCACTGGACATCGCAACCGATAGCGTACTGTGCCCTGCCGACGGCGCCATCAGCCAGCTTGGCCGTATCGAGCACGGTCGCATCTTCCAGGCCAAGGGACACAGCTTCAGTGCCGTGGAATTGCTGGGCGGCGATGTGCAGCGTGCCGCCCCCTTCCTCGGCGGGCAGTTTGCGACGGTCTACCTGTCGCCGCGCGACTACCACCGGGTGCACATGCCGCTGAGCGGCACACTGCGGGAAATGGTCTACATCCCTGGCCGCCTGTTCTCGGTCAACCAGAGCACGGCAGAAAATGTCCCTGAACTGTTTGCCCGTAACGAGCGCGTCGCCTGTATCTTCGACACCGAATGCGGGCCAATGGCCGTGATATTGGTCGGCGCCATGATCGTTGCCAGTATCGAGACCGTCTGGGCCGGCCTGGTTACCCCGCCGCGCCGCCAACTGAAGACGCAGCGTTATGACGAAGCCGCACGCGCGCCCATTCAGCTGGAAAAGGGTGCAGAGCTCGGCCGTTTCAAACTGGGCTCGACCGCTATCGTGCTGTTCGGCCCGCAACAGGTGCAATGGCTCGACGAGCTCGCCGCCAACAGCCCGGTGCGCATGGGGCAGGCTTTGGCCAAGCAGGTCGCACAAACGCACACCGAAGCCGCGCAGAGCGAGGCAGCAGCACCGACAAACTGCTAGAGTGCAAGAAAACACTGGCGGCGGCGGCGTCTTGAGCGCTGACCACCGCACACCGGATCATGGAGTCACGGCAAGCAATGGATAGTCCTCGCCCCCAGCTGCGTCTTCGGGTGCCTACACCCGATCGACACAACCTGAGCTTCTGCGACGGTTCGCTACGCGATCTGCGTCGCTGGGTGGCCGGCCTGCCCAAGGCCAACATCGGTGAAACCGCACGCCAGCTGTATCAGGCCCTGGTGGAACTCAACCAGCTGCAGTGCGCCAGCGAACAGCGCCTGCAAATGCTTGAGCTGCTGCGTCCGGAAATTCATTTCGTCTGCCAGCATCTGGAACGCCATTTCATCGGCCAGGCCATCGTGCTTGACGAGCGTCCGCGCAAGGTTGCCAACCTCTGCCAGGCCCTGCAAAACCACCTGGCCATCGGCTACAAACTGATTGTCAGCCAGGCGCTTCAGGAACCCAGCAACCGACAGCGCGACAATCACCTGCTGATTGCCCTGCAACGCGCCATCCGCAGCCTGACCGCCCCGCTGGTGCGCGCCAGCCAGCTTTACTGCCCGGTGCCGGAAGGCCTGTGGCTGGAGCTGCACCAGCTGTACCAAATCGCCAGCCAGGCTCAACTGGCCGAGCAGCCGGTCAGCGATGGTCTGGCACGCCATGGCAACGCCATGAGCTGCGCACAGAGTTACCTGGTTGCCTTGCTGCTCGGCTGCGCACGTACCAATCAGATGCGCCAGAGCGGCATTGCCCGACTCGCTGAAATCCTCGAAGCCTGGAGCCTGCTGGCACGCCTGCTGCCTGCCAGCGACAGCGCCAGCCTATTCGCCATTGCACCACAACAGGATGGCCCGCCGCGTTTCAAGTCGCTCTTTGGTAGCGCCGAGCAGCAACACATGCTTGGCCTGGATACCCATCCACTGGCTGACAGCATCAAGGAGTACCTGCTGCTGCCCGAGGAAGAACGACACAGCTCGCGCCTACTGGTTCCCGCGCACTTCAGCGTGGACATGCTGCAACACCTGGCCGCCGCATGGGGCGATATTGCCGAACGCACCTTCCAGCGCAACCAGGGCCAGGGGCAACTGACCCTGTGTATCGGCATGAGCGCTTTGCACTATTACCTGGGCGAGCGCAAGACCCTGGCACAGCAGCTCAAGCGCCCGGAGGTCCCCAAGCAGGCGGTGTTCGCCAGCGATGCCGGCGCCGCCCAGGATATATGGGGCAACGCCTTTGATGCACAACCCGGCATGCGCTGGGACGCCGGGCTGGATATGGAAGAGATTCAGTACAAGCCTGCTGCAGAGAGCGAAGAGACTGGCTTGGGGAGCGACGCCGACAGCGACGAATATCCCGTGCATGAACTGCCTATCGTCAACCACAGCCCCGGCGGCTATTGCCTGAGCTGGCCTCGCGAGGTTCCCAGCCAGCTGCAGACCGGCGAGCTGCTCGGCATACAGGACATGCCAGGACGCGCCTGGACCGTGGCCGTGGTGCGCTGGATTCGCCAGGTGCGCGGTGGTGGCACGCAGATGGGTATCGAGCTGATCGCCCCGCAGGCGCAACCCTGCGGCCTGCAACTGATCCGCAAGCAGGAACAAAACAGCCAGTACCTGCGCGCCCTGCTACTGCCGGAAATCCGCGTGATCTCCCGCCCCGCCAGCCTAATTACGCCGCGCTTACCGTTTCAGGAAGGGAGCAAGGTACAGATCAACCTGCAGGGCGAAGAGCACCGTGCAACGCTTGGCCGACGCCTGTGTGCCACCGGCAGTTTCAGCCAGTTCCAGTACCGTCTGACCGATGCCGCCGACCACCCGGAAGGGAAGCCGGTCACAAGCGGGAAAGCCTCCGGGGTCAGTCTGGAGGAAGACTTTGACTCCCTCTGGAAGTCGCTGTAGATTCGCCAAACCCTTATTTTTCCAGCTTTTTAGCGCCTTTAGTGCGCAAATAGACCTGCCATGGCCATTGCAAAAAAAACCATCCGCCTGCTGATTCTCGAAGACTCGCAGAACGAAGCAGAGCGTTTGGTCAGCCTGTTTCGTAATGCCGGGCATGCCACCCGAGTGCATCGCCTGACGTCCAGTGACGATTTGGCCGAAGCCCTGCAACAGAGCTGGGATCTGCTGATTGCCGCACCTTACAGCGAGCACCTGGACCCGCACGAAGCACTCAACGCCATTCGCCGGCAGGCCAAGGACATCCCCTTTATTCAGCTGGTCGTGGACAACGATCCGGACAACATTACCGAAGCCTTGCAACTGGGCGCCCAGGATGCCCTGCCAGCGGGAGAGGACGAACGTCTGCTGCTGGTGGCCAAGCGCGAGCTGAGCAACCTTGAAGAACGTCGCGCCAGACGCAGTGCGGAAGTGGCCTTGCGCGAAGCAGAAAAGCGCTGCCAGCTGTTGCTCGACAGCTCGGTAGACGCCATCGCCTACGTACATGACGGCATGCACATCTACGCCAACCGTGCCTACGTGGAGATGTTCGGCTACGCCGATGGCGAGGAACTGGAAGGCATGCCAATGATCGATCTGATTGCCGGCAGCGATCAGGGTGCCTTCAAGGACTTTCTCAAGAGCTACCGTAGCGGTGAGGAGAGTGCCGAGCTCAGCTGCCAGGGAGCACACATCGACGGCAGCCAGTTCAGTATCCGCATGAGCTTCTCGCCGGCTACCTACGATGGCGAACCCTGCATCCAGGTGGTACTGCGCGCTGAAAGCAGCAATGCCGAGCTGGAAGAAAAACTCCGCGAAATCAGTAGCCAGGACCTGGTCACCGGCCTGTACAACCGCCCACACTTCCTCGAACTGATGGATGCGGCAGTAGAACGCGCCGTCAGCCAGGGACAAAGCGCTACGCTGGCCTATATTCGCTTGGATCGCTACGCCAGCCTGCTGGCCGAGGTAGGCATTGCCGGCATCGACCTGCTGCTGGCCGACCTCGCCCACCTGCTGCGCGAACACTTTGCCAGCGACGCCCAACTGGCACGTTTTGGCGATGATATCTTCAGCGTACTGCTGCCCGGGCAACATCCAGAACAGGCACACGCTGCGCTTCAGGCACTCCTGAAGAAAGTCGAAGCGCATCTTTTCGAAGTCAGCGGACGCACTGCACAAACCACCCTGAGCATCGGCGTGGCCGGGCTCAATGAAAAAACCGCACGCGCCCAGGACATTGTCGATCGCGCCCATCGCTGCGCCGACGAGTTGCGCGACGGCAATGGCATCAAGCTCTACGATCCGGCTGAAGAACTGGCCGCTGCCGCCAGCCGCGGCAACATCCAGGCCATGCTGCAACAAGCCCTGGAGACCAACGGCTTCCGCCTGCTGTTCCAGCCGATCATCAGCCTGCGTGGCGACAACGAAGAGCACTACGAAGTGCTGCTGCGCCTGCACAACGCACAGGGCGAGGAAGTTCCGCCCACCGAGTTCCTCGCCGCCGCCATGGAGCTGGGGCTGGCAGAGAAAATCGACCGCTGGGTGATCCTCAACTCCATCAAGCTGCTTGCCGAGCACCGCAACAAGGGCCACAACACCCGACTGTTCGTGCACTTGACGGCCAGTAGCGTGCAGGATCCGACCCTACTGCCCTGGCTGAGCGTGGCCACCAAGGCAGCCCGCCTGCCGGCCGACGCCCTGGTCCTGCAGCTCGCCGAGCCGGATGCCATTGCCTACCTGCGCCAGGCCAAGGCACTGACCCAGGGCTTGGCGCAACTGCACTGCAAAGTCGCACTGAGCCAGTTCGGCTGTGCCATCAACCCGTTCAACAGCCTCAAGCACCTGCATGTCGACTTCGTGAAGATCGACAACTCCTTCAGCCATGACCTGGCCAACCCGGAAAACCAGGAAGCCCTGAAGACCCTGCTGGCCAGCCTGCATGCCCAGGCCAAGTTGACCATCGTACCCTGCGTGGAAAGCGCCTCGGTGCTCGCCACGCTGTGGCAGGCCGGTGTCAACTACATCCAGGGCTACTACTTGCAAGGTCCCAGCCAGTCGATGGATTACGACTTTTCTTCCGGCGACGAGTGATTGCGCCTAGGCTTCCGCCTCACTGATCAACCAGTCCAGACGCCAGGTTGCCTGGCTTTGCGCCAGCTGCTCGGCCAACCAGGGCAGCAGCTCACGCAGGCTGTCTTCCAACCCCCAGGGCGGATTGGCAATCGCCAGCCCTGAACCGTTCAGGCCCAACGCATTGTCGGCCGGATGCACCATGAGCTCGGCACGCAGCAACTTCGGCGCCGCACTGGCAGCCAGCGCCTGGTAGAAACTGCGCAACTGCCGCTCATCCTTGATCGGATACCAGATCACTACAATGGCCTGGCGCATGCGACCCAGCGCGTCATTCAGCGCCTTTACACAACGCTGCAGTTCATCGACCTGCTCAAAAGGCGGATCAATCAGCAGCAGCACGCGTTTTTCCGCTGTCGGCAGCAGGGCCCGCGGCACATGCCAACCGTCACCGCGATGCACCGCTACGCGCCGATCCTCAGCCATATTGGCTTTGAGCAGCGCGCCATCTTCCGGGTGTTTTTCATTGCAGTGCAGACGGTCTTGCGGACGACTCAGGCGGCGCGCCAACTCCGGCGATCCCGGGTAGTAACGCAAGCGGCCATCAGCATTCAGCGCCCGCACTACCTGCAGATAATTCATCAGCGCTTCCGGAAGCGCCGGCTGCTCCCACAGCCTACCGATACCTTCGCGCCACTCGCCAGTACGGCTGGCCTGGTCGCCCAGCAGGTCATACAGCCCCACACCAGCATGACTGTCCAGATAGGCATAGGGCGCATCCTTTTTGGCCAGCAGGGCCAGGATGCGCGCGATACACAGATGCTTGAGCACGTCGGCATGGTTGCCGGCGTGAAAGGCGTGACGGTAGTTCATGGGGCTCTCCAAAGCGATCGGCAAGTTTACCCGCTGTGCCGCTTTTACGCGCGCCCCAGCGTACAGGGCAGGCTGCTGCCATCAGCTGCTTGATTGAGGCAAGCGCCCCATTTCGGCACCTGTCGCACGCTGGCAATACGGTACAAGGCTTGCCCCGAGCAGCCTTGCTGAGCAAGTCTGTAGGGCAAGAGCCAGGCATGCGCTGGCCCGCCGTGGTCTTGTGCGAGTCACGGCTACCGACCTTCCACCCGCGAAAATGGAGCACTCATGCTGATCGACGACCTGCTTGGCTGCGCACTGCCCCTGATCCAGGCGCCGATGGCCGGCGCGCAGGATCATCGCCTGGCCGCCGCCGTGTGCCAGGCCGGCGGCCTCGGCTCACTGCCCTGCGCCATGCTCACGCCCGCCGCCTTGCGTCAGGAACTGCAAGCGATGCGCGCACTGACCGCACGCCCGTTCAACCTCAACTTCTTCAGCCACGCCCTGCCAGAACCGGACGCCGCCCGCGAGGCTGGCTGGCGGGACACGCTGGCACCTTACTATGACGAGCTGGGCGTGGACCGGACGTGCATTGCGGGTGGGCCTGGACGTCTGCCCTTCAATGACGAAACGGCCGAATTGGTAGCCGAGTTCCGCCCGGCGGTGGTGAGCTTCCACTTTGGCCTGCCGGATGAAACCTTGCTGCAGCGAGTCCGCAACAGTGGCGCGAAGATTCTCTGCACTGCCACCACCCTGGAAGAAGCGCTGTGGCTACAGGAACGCGGTGTCGATGCGGTGATTGCCCAGGGGCTGGAGGCCGGCGGGCATCGCGGGCACTTTATGGATTTCGACCTGAGCCGCCAGCTCGGCACCTTCGCTCTGCTGCCGCAACTGGTCGATGCCCTCGCGGTGCCAGTGATCGCCGCCGGCGGTATCAGCGATGCGCGTGGCGTAGCGGCTGCCATGACCCTCGGTGCGGCAGGCGTGCAAGTGGGCAGTGCTTACTTGCTGTGCCCGGAAGCCACTACCAGCGTCGTGCACCGCACCGCCCTGCATAGTCCGAATGCACGTCACACGGCGCTAACCAACCTGTTCAGCGGGCGTCCGGCGCGGGGCATCGTCAATCGCCTGATGCGCGAACTGGGTCCGCTCAGCACGCAGGCGCCGGCCTTCCCGCTGGCCAGCGCGGCCATCGCGCCCTTGCGGGCAGCCGCCGAGGCACAGGGCAGCGGGGATTTCTCACCCCTATGGGCCGGACAGAACATCGCCAACTGCCAGCCCATGCCGGCCGCAGAACTGACCCATGCGCTGGCTCAGGGCTTCCTTGCAGATCGAGGTTCGCCCACCGATGGCTGATGTGGTGCTTTATCACCACAACTGATGATGCTGGGCAGCCGGGGCAGCGACTGCCTAGACTCGAACCCTCATCTGGAGGCCCGTTCCATGTCCGAAACTCTGCTCAGCTCCCGCAACCTGGCATTCGAACTCTATGAAGTGCTCGACGCCGAAGCCCTGACCCAGCGCGAACGTTTCGCCGAGCACAACCGCGAAACCTTCGACGCCGCCATCGCCACCGCCCGCGGTATCGCCGAGGAGCTGTTCGCCACGCACAACCGCAAGAACGACGAGCATGAGCCGCAGTATGTCGACGGTGCCGCAGTGCTGATCCCCGAGGTCGAGCCGGCCCTGCGCGCCTTCCACGAGGCGGGCTTTCTCAACGCCACCCGCGACTTCGAGCAGGGCGGCATGCAGCTGCCCAACCTGCTGTCGCAGGCCTGCTTCGCCCACTTCCAGTCGGCCAACATCGCCACCAGCTCCTACTCGATGCTGACCATGGGCGTGGCCAACCTGATCGAAGCCTTCGGCAATGATGAGCAGAAACGCAAATACCTGCAGCCGATTATCGACGGCCGCTTCTTCGGCACCATGGCGCTGACCGAGCCGCACGCCGGCTCTTCCCTGTCGGATATCCGCACCAAGGCCGAGCCGCACGCCGACGGCAGTTACCGCATCAAAGGCAACAAGATCTTCATCTCCGGCGGCGACCAGCCGATCTCCGAGAACATCGTGCACATGGTGCTGGCCAGGCTGCCGGACGCACCGCCCGGAGTGAAGGGCATCAGTCTGTTTATCGTGCCGAAGTTCCTGGTCAACGAAGACGGCAGCCTGGGCAAGCGCAACGATGCCCTGCTGGCCGGCCTGTTCCACAAGATGGGCTGGCGCGGCACCACGTCCACGGCGCTGAACTTCGGCGATAACGACGACTGTGTCGGCTATCTGGTGGGCAAGCCGCACCACGGCCTGTCCTACATGTTCCAGATGATGAACGAGGCACGCATCGGCGTCGGCATGGGCGCCATCATGCTTGGCTACGCCGGCTACCTGTACTCGCTGGACTACGCGCGCAACCGCCCACAGGGCCGCCCTGCCGACGGCAAGGACCCGAGCAGCCCACAGGTGGCAATCATCGAACACGCCGACGTACGGCGCATGTTGCTGACCCAGAAGGCCTATGTGGAAGGTGCCTTCGACCTCGGCCTGTATGCCGCGCGGCTGTTCGACGACACCCAGACCCTGGCAACCGCCGAGGAGCGCCAGAGCGCCCTGGAGCTGCTCGACCTGCTTACCCCGATCGTCAAATCCTGGCCCTCGGAGTTCTGCCTCAAGGCCAACGAACTGGCGATCCAGATCCTCGGCGGACACGGCTATACCCGCGAGTATCCGGTTGAACAGTACTACCGTGACAACCGCCTGAACCCAATCCACGAGGGCACCCACGGCATTCAGTCGCTCGACCTGCTCGGCCGCAAGGTCTCGATGAACAAAGGGGCCGCGCTCAAGCAACTGATGGCGCTGATCCAGGCCACCTGCCAACAGGCCAGTCAGTTCGAGACGCTGACGCACCTGCGCCAACCCCTCGAACAGCTGGTACAGCGCCTGGGCAGCGTGACCCTGGCCCTGCTCGGCGACCTCATGGCCGGCAAGGTCGAACAGGGCCTGGCCAACTCGGCTTTGTATCTGAACGTGTTCGGCCATGCGGTGATTGGCTGGCGTTGGCTGGAGCAGGCGATCCGTGCCGAGCAGGGCCGCTTGCGCAGCCTCGACAACGCCGAGGAATGCGCCTTCTATCAAGGCAAGCTGCAGGCTGCAGGCTATTTCCTGACCTGGGAAGTGCCCGCCTGTCAGCATGCCCTGAACCTGCTGGAAGCCCGCGACGCGACCTGCCTGGCCATGCAGCCGGACTGGTTCTGAAGACAGCAGGCGCCAGCTGGGCCGCCTGTGACACTTTGACAGCCCGCGCCGGCAGCCCGCAGAATCGAAACAGGCGCCCCCTGCGGCGCCCTGTTTCCTGCCTGTCGGAGTAGCCCTTGGACGCCATCACCATCAACAGCCTGTTGCTGATTGGAGCATTGCTCGTTGGCGCCAGCATCCTGTTGAGTTCGGTCAGTACGCGCCTGGGCATACCGATCCTGGTGATATTTCTCGGCGTTGGCATGCTGGCCGGCACCGATGGCGTAGGCGGCATTGTTTTTGACAACTATGCGCTGGCCTATCTGGTCGGCAATCTGGCGCTGGCCGTCATCCTCCTTGACGGCGGCCTGCGCACCCAGGTCAAGAGCTTTCGCGTGGCCCTCTGGCCGTCCCTGTCGCTGGCCACCCTGGGCGTGCTGCTGACCTCCGGGCTGACCGGCCTGGCAGCCACCTGGCTATTCGACCTGCACTGGCTGGAAGGCCTGCTGATCGGCGCCATCGTCGGCTCGACCGATGCCGCTGCGGTATTCTCTCTACTGGGTGGCCAGGGGCTTAACCAGCGAGTCAGCGCCACTCTGGAAATCGAATCAGGCAGCAACGACCCCATGGCGGTATTCCTCACCGTCACCCTGATTGCCATGCTGGCCAGCGGCCAAGATCACTTCGACCTGAGCGTCGCCGCCCAGCTGCTCTGGCAATTCGGCCTTGGCGCAGCGCTCGGCCTGGGCGGCGGCTGGCTACTCCTGCAACTGGTCAATCGCCTAAGCCTGGCCAGTGGCCTCTATCCTCTACTCACCGTCAGCGGCGGCCTGGCCCTGTTCGCCATCACCAACGCGCTCGGCGGCAGTGGCTTCCTGGCCATCTACCTGTGCGGGCTGCTGCTCGGCAACCTGCCTATCCGTTCACGCCATGGCATCCTGCATATGCTCGATGGCCTGGCCTGGCTGGCGCAGATCGGCATGTTCCTGGTGCTAGGACTGCTGGTGACGCCGCACGAGTTGCTGCCGATCGCCTTGCCAGCGCTGGCCCTGGCGCTGTGGATGATTCTGGTGGCGCGCCCACTTTCGGTCTTCCTCGGCCTGCTGCCATTCCGCGCCTTCCACGACCGTGAAAAGGCCTTTATCGCCTGGGTAGGCCTGCGCGGCGCGGTCCCCATCATCCTTGCCGTATTCCCGCTGATGGCCGGCCTGGAGAACGCCCAGTTGTTCTTCAACCTGGCGTTCTTCATCGTACTGGTCTCCCTCTTGCTGCAAGGTACCAGCCTGCCTTGGGTGGCACGCCTGGCCAGGGTCACCGTCCCCCCCGAGCCAGCGCCCATCTCGCGCGCGGGACTGGAGGTACACCCCACCAGCCAGTGGGAACTGTTTATCTACCGCCTCGGCGCGGAGAAGTGGTGTATTGGCGCGCCCCTGCGTGCCTTGAAGATGCCCGAAGGCACCCGTGTCGCTGCGCTGTTTCGCCAGCGCCAATTGCTCCACCCATCCGGCAGTACCACCCTGGAGGCCGGCGACGTACTCTGCGTGGTCGGCCATGAACACGACCTGCCGGCACTGGGCAAACTGTTCAGCCAGCCACCCAAGCGCGGCCAGGACCTGCGCTTCTTTGGCGACTTCATTCTCGAAGGCGAAGCCGAACTTGGCGCAATTGCCAAGCTGTATGGCCTGCCCCTGGGTGAAGAAGAGGCTCAGCAGAGCCTGGCCAACTTCATGCTCGGGCAAATTGGCGGCGCCCCGGTAATCGGTGACCAGATCGAGTGGCAGGGCCTGACCTGGACGGTCGCGCAACTGGAAGGCAACCGAATAGCCAAGATCGGCGTACGTTTTCCGGAAGGCCGCAGCGGACCCGGTCTGTTCCTGTGAGCCAGGCGCAGCCTGCGCCATCAGCAGGCTGCTAGACTAGCGCCTTCGTTGTTACTGCCATGAGCGTTGTCATGTCCCCGCTGCGTGCCTTGCTATATCCCCTGTTGCTCTGTGTTTCCCTGCTGGCCCATGGCGTACCCAGCAGCGACCAGGTACAAGCCAGCCTCAACGGCCTGGCCGAACGCAAACTGGCCGAAGCCGAAGAGGCTGCTATCAAGGCCACCCTGGAACAAACCCTGGCCTTCCTGCGTCAGCGAGACAACAGCGACAGCCAGCTCAAGGCATTGCGCCAGCAACTCGAGCAGGCACCACGCCAGGTCACCCAGAACCAGCGCGAGCTGGCCCAGCTCAAGCAGCAAGCACCCAGCAACCTGGCCAGCCAGTCACGCAATCGCTCGGTGGAACAGCTGGAACAATTGCTAGGGGAACTCAACAAGCAACTGGGCGAGTGGCAACAGGCACTGGGTGAAAGTAACAGTCAGCTGATCGCCGCACAGACCAGGCCAGAGCGCACCCAGGCGCAGATCAGCAACAACCAAACACGCAGCCAGCAAATCAGCAACCAACTGAAGAGCAACCGCGACGGTAATCGCCCGCTGAGCAGTGAACAACGCGACCTGCTGCAGGCCGAACTGGCGGCCCTGGACAGCGACAACCTGCTGCTGCGTGAGAGTCTTGCCGGCAACAACCAGCTGCTGGAGCTGGCCAGCAGCCGCCGCGACCTGCTCAACCTGCGCATCGGTCGCCTGGAAAGCGACATTCTCACCCTCCAGGAACTGATCAGCGACAAGCGTCGCGCGCAATCCGAGCAAACCGTCGCCGAGCTGGGCGGCCAGGCCCAGAACGATGGCGGCAACAGCCTGCTGCAGGAAGAAAGCCTGCTCAACCAGAAATATTCCGAGCAATTGCTCAAGACCACCGACCGGCTCAACAGCCTGACCAGCGAAAGCCTGCAGGTACGCCAGCAACTGGACAACCTCAGCCAGGCCGAGCAGGCCCTGGAGGAACAGATCAACGTGCTGCGTGGCAGCCTGCTGCTATCGAAGATCCTCTATCAGCAGAAACTCGCCCTGCCACGCCTGAACCTCAAGGGCAATCTCACCGATGAGATTGCCGACCTGCGCCTGCGTCAGTTCGAACTGGGCCAGCAACGCGCCCTGCTCAGCAATGTCCCCCAATACATTGAGCGCCGCCTGGGCAGCCACGCCAGCGACGCCGAGCTGCACAGCCAGATGAGCAGCCTGGCCCAGGCACGCAGTGAGTTGCTGGAACGCCTGGATCGCGAGCTGAACGCCCTGCTCAACGTCAGCATTACCCTGCAGCTGAACCAGAAGCAGCTGCAAAGTACGGCCAATGCGCTACGCCAGACCCTCGACGAGCAGATGTTCTGGATTCCCAGCAATCGCCCGCTGGACCTGGCCTGGCTGCAGAGCTGGCCCCAGCTGCTCCAGCAGCAACTACTCGGTATTCCCTGGCAAAGTACCCTGGAAGAACTCTGGCGCGGCCTAGGCAGTCGCCCCTGGCTGTTCATTCCGGTTTTCCTGCTCGCCCTGGGGCTGTTCTGGCATCGCCAGCGCATCAAGCATCGCCTGCAGGCACTTGATCAGGATATCGGCCACTACAAACGCGACAGCCAACTGCATACCCCACAGGCCTTGCTGCTCAACCTGCTGCTGGCACTGCCGGTCAGCCTGCTACTGCTGCTTGGCGGCCTCGCCCTGGAATTCGATGCCCGCGGCCAGAATGTCTACCTGGCCCCGGCACTGCTGGAAATCGCCCAGGCCTGGCTGGTCCTCTACTGCAGCTTCCGTATTCTGCGCCCGCATGGCATTGCCGAGCGGCACTTCCACTGGGATCAGCAGTTGACGCGTTTCCTGTTCGTGCAGATCCGCCGTCTCGGCCTGGTAGTGATACCGCTGGTCGCCGTAGTGACCATTGCCGAAAACCATCCTTCGGCCTTCGATGAAGATGCCCTGGGCATGGCCATCGTACTGATCGGCTACAGCCTGATGACCTGGCTGCTGGCCCGCCTGCTGCTTTCGGCCGAAGCCCGCGAACATGCCTCGCCGCTGCGCCTGCTGCTCGGCCTGGGCATCACCCTGCTGCCGCTGGGGCTGATCATCGCCGTGGGCTTCGGTTATTACTACACCGCCCTGAAGCTCACCGACCGCCTGATCGACACCCTCTACCTGCTGCTGCTCTGGGTCGTGGTGGAAGCCAGTTTCGTCCGTGGACTGTCGGTAGCCGCCCGCCGCCTGGCTTATCAGCGCGCACTGAGCAAGCGGCAGAGTACGGCCAAGGACAGTGAGAGCGGCGAGGCCATCGAAGAACCCAGCCTGGATATCGAGCAGGTCAACCAGCAATCTCTGCGCCTGATCCGCCTGACCCTGCTGGGCGTGTTCGGCGTGGCGTTGTACTGGGTCTGGGCCGATCTGTTGACGGTGTTTACCTACCTCAACCAGATCACCCTGTACCAGTACACCAGCGGCAACGGAGAAACGGCGACCCTGGTGCCCTTGAGTCTGGGCGATCTGATCGGTGCCATCGTCATTGTCATGCTCACCGTGGTGCTGGCACGCAACCTGCCGGGCCTTCTGGAAGTCCTGGTACTTTCACGCCTGCGTCTCGCCCAGGGCAGTGCCTATGCCACCACGGCCCTGCTCTCCTATCTGATCGTCGGCCTGGGCAGCGTAGTTACCCTGTCTACCCTGGGGGTCAGCTGGGACAAGCTGCAATGGCTGGTCGCGGCCCTGTCGGTAGGTATCGGTTTCGGCATGCAGGAAATTTTCGCCAACTTCATTTCCGGCCTAATCATCCTCTTCGAGCGCCCGGTGCGCATTGGCGACGTGGTAACCATTGGCAACCTGTCCGGCACGGTCAGCCGCATTCGCATCCGCGCCACCACCATCACCGACTTCGACCGCAAGGAAATCATCGTCCCCAACAAGACCTTCATCACCGGGCAACTGGTCAACTGGTCGCTCAGCGACACCGTCACCCGCGTAACCATTCGCGTGGGGGTCGGCTACGGCTCCGACCTGGAGCTGGTGCGACGCCTACTGCTGCAGATCGCCCAGCACAATCCTCGCGTGCTGCGCGAACCCAACCCGATGGTGTATTTCCTCAACTTCGGCGAAAGCACCCTGGACCACGAGTTGCGCATCCATGTCCGAGAGCTGGGCGACCGCAACCCGGCCATCGACGAGATCAACCGGGAAATCGATCGCCAGTTCAAGGAGCACGGCATCGAAATTGCCTTCCGCCAGCTCGACGTATTCATCAAGAACGTCAGCGGCCAGCAGTTGCACATCAGCGAAGGCCCAGGCCACTGAGTCACAGGCTACAGGCCTGCGTTTATTCCTAGTAAACTACTCGGAAATAAACGGAGGCCAGCATGGTGGCACTCGACGCACTGCACTTCGACAACCGCTTCGCCCGGCTCGGCGATGACTTTTCCACAGCCGTACTGCCGCAGCCCATTGAGCAGCCACAGTTGCTGATCAGCAGTCCGGCAGCAATGGCCCTGCTCGACCTCGACCCAGCGCATGTCGATCCGCAACAGCTGACCCGCCTGAGCGCCGGGCACAGCCTGTGGGCCGCCGCCGAGCCACGCGCCATGGTCTATTCCGGCCACCAGTTCGGCGTCTACAACCCGCGCCTGGGCGACGGCCGCGGGCTGCTGCTCGGCGAAGTGGTCAACAGCGCGGGCGAGCATTGGGATCTGCACCTGAAAGGCGCCGGCCTGACCCCCTACTCACGCATGGGCGATGGCCGCGCGGTGCTGCGCAGCTCGATCCGCGAGTTCCTGGCCAGCGAATACCTGCACGCGCTGGGCATTCCCACCTCGCGGGCGCTGTGCGTAACGGGCTCGCAGACCCCGGTCTGGCGTGAGCGGGAAGAGCGTGCCGCCATGCTCATGCGCCTGGCACCCAGCCATATCCGCTTCGGGCACTTCGAGTATTTCTACTACACCGGTCAGCACGCTCAGCTTCGCCAGCTGGGCGAGCACCTGCTGGCCAGCCATTTCACACCCTGCCTGGCGGCCGAACAGCCCTGGGCGGCGCTGTTTGCCGAGATCGTGGAACGTACCGCGCAGCTCATCGCCCGTTGGCAGGCGTATGGCTTCTGTCATGGCGTGATGAACACCGACAACATGTCGATCCTCGGCATCACCTTCGACTTCGGCCCCTATGCCTTTCTCGATGACTTCGATGCCAGCTATGTGTGCAACCATTCCGACCACCAGGGCCGCTACAGCTATCGCAATCAGGTACCAATCGCCCACTGGAACCTCAGCGCCCTGGCCCAGGCGCTGACCCCGCAGGTCAGTGTCGAACAGCTGCGCCACAGCCTCGAACAGTTCCTGCCCAGCTACCAGCAGCACTACCTGGAGCTGATGCGCCAGCGCCTGGGCCTGCAGCACGCCGATCCCGGCGACCAGGCGCTGATCGACGACCTGCTGGCCCTGCTGCAACGCAGCGCCACGGACTACCCATTGTTCTTCCAGCAGCTCGGCGCAGACAACCCGGCCGCGGCTCTGCGCCAGCTACGCGACGAGCAGCTCGACCTGGCCGGCTTCGATCGCTGGTCACGCGACTACCTGCTGCGTCTGGATCGGCAAGGAGGCAACCCCGCCGAGCGCCAGCAGCGCATGCAGGCCGTCAATCCACGTTACGTATTGCGCAATTACCTGGCCCAGCAGGCCATCAGCGCTGCCGAACAGGGCGACCTGGCCCCACTGCATGAACTACACAAGGTGCTTAGCCAGCCTTTTGCCGAGCAGCCCGCTTTTGCCCAGTACGCTGCACGTCCGCCCAGCTGGGGCAAGCATCTGGAAATCAGTTGCTCCTCCTGAGCATTGCTTTGCTTCTTTTAGGCATATAAACCTGCTCAAACATTCTTAGACACTCTAAGCAGCAGGCCTTATCTTCTGCGCCT
>VFQM010000596.1_pt1 | contig 39015 bp, 27 predicted proteins | sample 3512391 | NCBI WGS metagenome assembly VFQM01 (sample SAMN10412369, study PRJNA504923) | tailings metagenome | isolation source: Replicate 1 from Balatoc abandoned mine | place: Philippines
AGCCCTCGTCCATCTGGTCAGCCAGCGGCAGCGATGGTGGTGTCCAGCGGACGCCGGACGCGGGGCGGTCGAGTTGGCGAACCGGGGCTGCCGGCTGCGCGCCCTGGAAAGCCTGCCTGCTTGCGCGCCCACAAAGTCAGTCCTGAGCGGAACTAGGGCCGGGAATCGGGCGGCTGCGGGCTGCCTGGACGCGGAAGCGGCCGGGCAGCACGGGGCCGCGCGATGGCCGACCGGCGACGCCGGGCGGGCGCCGCAGGCGCCCGGCCCTAGATTTATCAAAGGTACACATGACGGATGGCTCATCGGTTTTCCCTCGTGGGCTGAGGTGCTGGGGCGGCCATCTGGCGGGCCAGCGGGCTGAGGTAGACGGGCGGCTGGAGCAACGGGTCGTTGGCCGAGCCGGTCTCGGACAAGGCCAGCACGTGGGCGAGCTGGAGCCGCGCCTTTGTCAGCTCTGACTCGATCGCCAGCGCGTAGCCGACGGCGACCTGGCAGTCGCGCACGGCCTGTGCATAGACCTCTGAGCGGCCCCAGCGCGTCAACCAGTACAGGGCCAGCGCTGCGGATCGCGGGGCCGAGCCGGTGCGGTTCCAGCGGTAGACGGTGCGCAGGCCGACGCCCAGCACCTTGGCGACGCGGCGCGGGTGCGGCTGGCCGAGGTCGTCCAAGATGGTGTGCCAGATTGGCAGCGAGACGGGCGCGTGGCCCAGGCTGTAGGGCTGGAAGTTCATAGGCGCGCCCCTGCCTGGTGGCGCACTGGAATGCGCGACGATGTATATCCGGTCGGGCGGGAGAAACTCTGCGTCGAGTATCTCGAATAACCCCCAGGCTGCGGAGAAACCCGGGGCCGGGGGTATCGGGGGCGCAGCCCCTGATGGTCAGCCCTCGTCCATCTGGTCAGCCAGCGGCAGCGATGGTGGTGTCCAGCGGACGCCGGACGCGGGGCGGTCGAGTTGGCGAACCGGGGCTGCCGGCTGCGCGCCCTGGAAAGCCTGCCTGCTTGCGCGCCCACAAAGTCAGTCCTGAGCGGAACTAGGGCCGGGAATCGGGCGGCTGCGGGCTGCCTGGACGCGGAAGCGGCCGGGCAGCACGGGGCCGCGCGATGGCCGACCGGCGACGCCGGGCGGGCGCCGCAGGCGCCCGGCCCTAGATTTATCAAAGGTACACATGACGGATGGCTCATCGGTTTTCCCTCGTGGGCTGAGGTGCTGGGGCGGCCATCTGGCGGGCCAGCGGGCTGAGGTAGACGGGCGGCTGGAGCAACGGGTCGTTGGCCGAGCCGGTCTCGGACAAGGCCAGCACGTGGGCGAGCTGGAGCCGCGCCTTTGTCAGCTCTGACTCGATCGCCAGCGCGTAGCCGACGGCGACCTGGCAGTCGCGCACGGCCTGTGCATAGACCTCTGAGCGGCCCCAGCGCGTCAACCAGTACAGGGCCAGCGCTGCGGATCGCGGGGCCGAGCCGGTGCGGTTCCAGCGGTAGACGGTGCGCAGGCCGACGCCCAGCACCTTGGCGACGCGGCGCGGGTGCGGCTGGCCGAGGTCGTCCAAGATGGTGTGCCAGATTGGCAGCGAGACGGGCGCATGGCCCAGGCTGTAGGGCTGGAAGTTCATAGGCGAGCCCCCGCCTGGTGGCGCACTGTAATGCGCGACGATGTATATTATGTTAAATGCGTGCGATGGCTCGAAGGCCGGGGTCTGCATGCCTCTGCGTGACATCGGACAGACCGGCACACCCCAGCGTCATGCCATGATCCCGCCCCCATGGATCTCTCCACCTGGCTCGCCTTCTTCGCTGCTGCCTGGGCCATCAGCATTTCACCCGGTGCCGGCGCGCTGGCGGCAATGAGTGCCGGCCTGCACCACGGCTTCCGCCGCGGCTACCTCACCACGTTCGGGTTGGTGGCCGGCATCTGGACGCAACTGGTCGTCGTTGGTGTCGGGCTGGGCGCGTTGGTCGCGACCTCGGCGCTGGCGTTCCAGGTCATCAAGTGGTGCGGCGTGGCCAATCTCGTGTGGCTGGGCGTGCAGCAATGGCGCGCGCCTGCACTGCCGCTGTCGGCGGCGCAGTCCGACGCGGCCGAGGTGCCGGCACGCACGCTGGTATTGCGCGGCTGGATGATCAACGCCGTCAACCCCAAGGGCACCGTGTTCCTGCTGGCCGTGGTGCCGCAGTTCCTGGATCTGCAGCAACCGCTGGCGCTGCAGTACCTGGTGATCGGCCTCACGTTGAGTTTCACCGACTTTGTCGTGATGGCCGGCTACACGGCGCTGGCCGCGCGCGTGCTCGGCACGCTGCAGTCGGTGTCGGCGATGCGCGTGCTCAACCGTGTGTTCGGCAGCCTGTTCGTTGGCGCCGGCGTGCTGCTGTCGGCCTTCAAGCGCACGGCCTGAGGCGGCGCTCAGCGTCGCATCGCTGGCAGCAGGCGTTCCGATGGCGGCAGCGCCGCCTCGCCGTCGAGTTCCGTCGCCACCTGGGTGCAGACCGCCCGGCACAGTGTCGCCACCCGTTCGCTCTGCAGGCGGTAGTACACCTGCGTGCCGACCCGGCGCTTGGCGAGCACGCCGCTGCGGTACAGCGTGCTCAAGTGCTGCGACATGTTGGGCTGCGTCGTGTCGATCTGGGCCAGCAGTTCGCTGACGTTCTTCTCCCCCCCGCACACGGCGCTGATGATCTTCAGCCGGATGGGCGTGGAAAGCACCGAGAACAACTCCGCCACGGAATCGAACACCTGGTCCGTAGGATGGTCCATCGCCGCATGTCGCCCGCGCCGGGCACGCCGCATTGAAGAAGTCTGCGATTGTATTTGCAGGCACCGATATTGAAGCGCGCCAGCAGCCTTGCTGCGGGTCAAGACACAATTGCGGCATGGAAACCGCCACCCCTGCCGCCCTCGCCCCTCTGGTCTTGTGGAGCGCCTTTGCGCTGTCCGTCGTCTTCGGCGCCCTGACCCAGCGCACGCACTTCTGCACCATGGGTGCGGTCGCCGACATCGTGAACATGGGCGACTGGGCCCGCATGCGCATGTGGGTGCTGGCGATTGCAGTGGCCGTGCTCGGCTTCAACGCGATGGTCGGCCTGGGCTGGGTGGACGCCGGCAACAGCGTGTACGGCGGGCCGCGGTTGCTGTGGTTGTCGGCGCTGGTGGGAGGCACGCTGTTCGGTTTCGGCATGGTGCTGGCCTCGGGCTGCGGCAGCAAGAGCCTGGTGCGCGTGGGCGGCGGCAACCTGAAGTCGCTGGTGGTGGTGATCGTGTTGGGCCTGAGCGGCTTCATCACGATGAAGGGCCTGACAGCCGTGTGGCGCGTCAACACCATCGACCGGGTCGCGGTGGACCTGCCGCCGGGCCAGGACCTGCCGCACCTGCTGGCACCGGTCCTCGGCAGCACGGCCGCAGCACTTGCGCCCTGGCTGGGCCTGGCCATCGCGCTGCTGCTGCTGGTGTGGGTGCTGCGCCGGCCTGAGGGCCGCAGCGGCGAGGTGCTGTTGGGCGGCATCGGCGTCGGTGCCGTGATCGTGGCACTGTGGTGGGTGTCTGGCCGGCTCGGCTACATCGCCGAAGACCCGAACACGCTGGAAGAAGTCTTTGTCGCGACCAACTCGCGCCGCATGGAGGCGATGAGCCTGGTGGCGCCGGTGGGGTTCGCGCTCGACTGGCTGATGTTCTACAGCGACACCAGCAAGGTGTTGACGATGGGCATCGTCAGCGTGGTCGGCATCGTGCTGGGTTCGGCTGCGGTGGCGCTGGCCACGCGCAGTTTCCGCTGGGAAGGCTTCGGCAACGTCGAGGACACCGCCAACCACCTGGTGGGCGCGGTGCTGATGGGCGTGGGCGGCGTCACCGCGATGGGCTGCACCATCGGCCAGGGGCTGTCCGGCGTGTCCACACTGTCGCTCGGCAGCCTGCTGGCCCTGGCCGGCATCGTGGGCGGTGCCGTGCTGGCCCTGCGATACCAACTCTGGCGCCTGGAGCGCATGGCCTGAACCGGCACGGCCTGCGCATGTGCTGATGCGCCGCCTGCAGCAAGGTCGCCGCTATGCTGGTGGCCGCCCCGGCGATTGGGGAATACGTTAAATCCAGATCTACGGATATTGGCGACACTGCACCCGCAAGACAGCATGCACACGATGGAGAGCATCTCGATGACTTCGACCCGCAGGCCCCGCACGACGGGCATTCGAACCGCTGCATGCGCAGCGCTGCTGCTGGCAGCGCCGCTGTCGCAGGCGCAGGCGCCTGACCCCCACCTCGCGCGCAATCTCGCCGCCACCTGCGCCAACTGCCACGGCACCAACGGCAATGCGCGCGGTGACATGAAGCCGCTGGCGGGCGTGAGCGCCGACAAGATCCTGGCGGCCGTGGCCGACTACCGCAACGGCAACCAGCCCGCAACGATCATGCATCAGATCGCCAAGGGCTACACCGACGCGCAGATGAAGCTCATCGCCGACTATTTCGCCGCGCAGCCGGCAGCCAAGAAGTGAAGCCGCGCGCCATGTCTCATTCCACCACCTCCTCCATCGGCCGCCGCCAGTTGCTCGGTGCCGGCCTCGCCCTGGGCGGCCTGTCGCTGGCCGGCTGCGCCAGCGTGGGCTCGGGCCCGTCGATCGGCCGCGTCGTCGTGGTCGGCGGCGGCTTCGGCGGCGCCACCGCAGCACGCTACCTGCGCCTGTGGGGCGGCAACGTCGACGTGACCCTGGTCGAACGCAACCCGGCCTTCATCTCCTGCCCGATCTCGAACCTCGTCATTGGCGGCCACAAGCAGATGGCCGACATCACGCGCGGCTATGACGGCCTGAAGGCCGTGGGCGTGAGGGTCGTGCAGGGCGACGTGGTCGCCATCGACCCCGCCGGCAAGAAGGTGCGCCTGGCGAGCGGGGCCGAACTCGCCTACGACCGCCTCGTGGTCTCGCCAGGTGTCGACTTCATGTTCGACCAGGTCGGCGGCCTGCAGGCGGCCATCGACAGCGGCAGCATCACGCACAGCTGGAAGGCCGGCCCGCAGACGGTGGCGCTGCGCCGCCAGCTCGAGGCCATGCCCGACGGCGGCGTCTTCGCGATGAGCATCCCCAAGCTGCCCTACCGCTGCCCGCCCGGCCCCTACGAGCGGGCCTGCATGGTGGCCAGCTACTTCAAGACTGCGAAGCCGAAGTCGAAGGTGCTGGTGCTCGACGCCAACCCCGAGATCCAGTCGAAGAAGGCGCTGTTCGAACGCGCGTTCAAGCAGCACTACGACGGCATCGTGGAGTACCGGCCGAACGCCGAGCTGAAGGAAGTGGCGGGCAAGGTGGCCAAGCTGGAGTTCGAGGACGTGAAGGCCGACGTGCTGAACGTGATTCCGCCGCAGCGCGCAGGAGACATCGCGCGTAGCGCCGGGCTCATCACCGTCAACAACCGCTGGGTCGGCGTGAACTGGATGACGATGGAATCCACCGCCGTGCCCGGCGTGCACGTGCTGGGCGACGCCACGTTCTCGGCGCCGGCCATGCCCAAGTCGGGCCACATGGCCAACCAGCACGCCAAGGTGGCGGCCGCGGCCATCATTCAGCTGCTCAAGGGCGAGGCCGTGAACGCGACGCCGGTGGTGATGAACACCTGCTACAGCTTCGTGACGGCGCGCGACGTGGTGCACGTGGCCTCCGTGCACCAGTACGACGCGGCAGAGAAGACCTTCAAGACCGTGCCCGGCTCGGGCGGTGTCTCGGCAGCGGCCAATCAGCTGGAAGGCCGCTACGCGCTGAGCTGGGCCGACAACATCTGGGCCGACGCGCTGGCAGTCTGATTCGACATCGCGCCATCTCGCAGCGGGCCTTCGGGCCCGCTGCGTCATTTCAGGCCTGCGCTTCGGGGTAGAGCCCGCGCACGCGGCCGAACAGGCGCGTCAGGCCGAACAGCGCGTCGATGTGCGGCGTGGGCACGCCCAGGCGTTGCCCCAGTTCATGTACCACACCGACAATGGCGTCGAGCTCGATGGCGCGGCCCGCTTCCACGTCCTGCAGCATCGAGGTCTTGAAGGCGCCCAGCTTCGCCGTGATGGCGTGGCGGTCTTCCGGGCTCTGCGCGATCGGGCAGCCGAGCAGCGCGCCGATGGCCGCGGCCTCGCGCATCGCTGCCGAGTTGAACTCGCGCACCAGCGGGTCGGCCAGCACGCGGTCGGCGGTGGCGCCGGTGAGCGCGCTCACCGGGTTCATCGTCAGGTTGCCCCACAGCTTGTACCAGACGTCGCGCCGCACGTCGGGCGTGTGCGTCACGTCGAAGCCGGCGTGCTGCAGCAGGTCGGCCACGGCCTGCACGCGGGGCTGCAGACCGCCCAGTGCGGCGCCGACGATCAGCCCCTGCCCCATGCGGTGCTGCACCAGGCCGGGCGCCGTGGTGGCGGTGCTGGCGTGCACGACGCAGCCGACCACGCGCTCGGTGGCAATGGCGCGGCCGATGGCGCCGGTGGGGTCGACGCTGCGCAGCGGTGCCTCGCCCAGCGCTGCCACGCCCTGCCCGAACCACCACGGCACGCCGTTCATCGCGGGCATCACCAACGTGTGCGGCCCCAGCAGCGGGGCGATGCCCTGCGCCACCGCGTCCAGCGCCGGGCCCTTCACGGCGACCACCACCAGGTCCTGCGGCCCGAGTGCCGCCGCGTCGTCGCTGGCCGTCGCCGGCGCCTGCACCAGCGCCCCGCCCTGCTCCAGCCTCCAGCCGTGCGTGCGTAGCGCCTGCAGCGTGGCGCCGCGCGCGAGTGCGCTGACACGCGCCTGGCCCGCGGCGGCCAGCCGCGTGCCGATGAAACCGCCGATGGCACCGGCGCCGATGATGCAGACCTGCATGGGCCTCCCCTGCTGCCGCGGGCTCAGAACAGGCCCACCACCTGGCCGTCGTCGGCGAGGTCGATGACCTCGGCCGACGGCTGCTTGGGCAGCCCGGGCATGGTCATGATGTCGCCGCAGACCATCACGATGAACTCGGCGCCGGCGGCCAGCCGCACCTCGCGGATGTCGAGCACGTGGCCCACGGGCGCGCCGCGGCGCTGCGGATCGGTCGAGAAGCTGTACTGCGTCTTGGCCACACACACCGGGTAGTGGCCGTAGCCGCCCAGCTGCAGCTGGCGGATCTGCTCGCGCACGGCCTGCGTGGCGTCGATGTCCTCGGCGCCGTAGATCTCGGTGGCCACCTTGCGCAGCTTCTCCCACAGCGTGTCGGCGTCTTCGTAGACGAAGCGGAAACGGCTGGGCTGGTCGCACAGGCGCACCACCTCGTGCGCCACGTCCACGGCACCGGCGCCGCCCTCGGCCCAGTGGCGCGCCGTCAGCACCGGCACGCCCATGCGGCCCACGCGCTCGCGCAGCAGCGCGTGCTCGGCCTCGGTGTCGGCGCTGAAGTGGTTGATGGACACCACGCAGGGCAGCCCGTAGCGCTGCGTCACGTTGTGCACGTGGCGCTCCAGGTTGGCCAGGCCGCGTTCCAGCGCCGGCAGGTCCTCGGTGTTCAGCGCCTTCAGGTCCACCCCGCCATGGAACTTCAGCGCGCGGATCGTGGCCACCAGCACCGCGGCGTCGGGCCGCAGCCCGCTCTTGCGGCACTTGATGTCGACGAACTTCTCGGCACCCAGGTCGGCGCCGAAGCCGGCTTCGGTGACCACGTAGTCGGCCAGCTTCAGCGCCGTCTTCGTGGCCAGCACCGAGTTGCAGCCGTGGGCGATGTTGGCGAACGGCCCGCCGTGCAGGATGGCCGGGTTGTTCTCCAGCGTCTGCACCAGGTTCGGCTGCAGCGCGTCCTTCAGCAGCACGGTCATCGCGCCGTGCACCTTCAGGTCACGCGCCCGCACCGGCGTCTTTTCGCGCGTGTAGGCGACGACGATGTTGCCCAGCCGTTCCTTCAGGTCGGCCAGGCTGGTGGCCAGGCAGAAGATGGCCATCACCTCGCTGGCGACGACGATGTCGAAGCCGTCCTGCCGCGGGAAGCCGTTGCCCGGCCCGCCCAGGCCCACGGTGATGTCGCGCAGCGCGCGATCGTTCATGTCCATCACGCGTTTCCACGTGATGCGGCGCGCGTCGATGCCGAGCGCGTTGCCGTGGTGCATGTGGTTGTCCAGCGCCGCGGCCAGCAGGTTGTTGGCCAGCGCGATGGCGCTGAAGTCGCCGGTGAAGTGCAGGTTGATGTCTTCCATCGGCACCACCTGCGCGTAGCCGCCGCCGGCCGCGCCACCCTTCATGCCGAACACCGGGCCCAGCGAGGGCTCGCGCAGCGCGACGATGGTCTTCCTGCCGATGCGGTTGAGCGCGTCGCCCAGGCCCACCGTGGTGGTGGTCTTGCCTTCGCCGGCCGGCGTGGGGCTGATCGCGGTGACGAGGATCAGCTTGCCGTCGGGCCGGTCTTGCAGGCTCTCGATGTACTTCAGCGAGAGCTTGGCCTTGTGGTGGCCGTACGGAACCAGGTGCTCGTCGGGGATGCCCAGGCGGTCCTGTGCAAGTTCGGTGATGCGGCGCAGGCGCGCCGCCTGGGCGATGGCGATGTCACTGGGCAAGGGAAACTCCGGGACTGCAGGAATGCACCGCGCATTGTCGCGGCCCGGAGCTGCGGCGCCCCACCGGGGCTTCTACCGGGGCACCCCTTGCCGTGTGGTCAGCGCACCACCGGCGCGCCCGCGCCGCCGCCCAGTGCGCTGTACAGCTGCACGGCGTTCTGCGCCTGCGCCAGCTGCAGCTGCACCACGGCCTGGCGCGTGGCCAGCGCCGCGCGCTCGGCGTCCAGCCGGTCCAGCGCGCTGGCAGCGCCGCCGCGGAACAGCAGTTCGGTCAGCTCGAGCCGGCGCGCTTCTGCCGCGGCCTGGGCCTGCTGGGCCTGCAGCTGCTCGCCCAGCGTGGCGCGGCCAGCCAGCGCATCGGCGACGTCGCGGAATGCAGCCTGGATGGCCTTCTCGTACTGCGCCACGGCAATGTCGCGTGCTGCGCGCGTGGCGTCGAGGTTGGCCTGGTTGCGGCCGGCGTCGAACAACGGCTGCAGGAGCTGGCCGGTGAAGCTCCAGGCGGTGTTCTCGAACAGGCCCGACAGCTCGGTGCTGGCCGTGCCCAGGCTGCCCGTGAGCGAGATGCGCGGGAAGAAGGCCGCGCGCGCCGCGCCGATGCTGGCGTTGGCGGCAATCAGCGACTGCTCGGCCTGGCGCACGTCGGGGCGCTGCAGCAGCACCTCGGACGGCAGGCCCGCCGGCAGGTCGGCATAGCGCAGCTGCGACACCGGCGCGCCTTCGGGCAGCTTCTCGGGCAGGCCCTGGCCCAGCAGCAGCAGCAGCGCGTTCTGGTCCTGGCTGCGCTGGCGCTGCAGGGCCGCCACGTTGGCGCGCGCTGCGGCCACCAGCGACTCGGTGGCACGCAGTTCGGGTTCGGCGGCGGCGCCGGCATCGAAGCGCAGCTTGACCAGCTTCAGCTGCTCTTCGCGCGAGGCCAGCGTGCGCTGCGTGATCTGCAGCAGCTCGTCGTCGGCACGCAGCGCCAAGTCGGCGTTCAGCACAGCGGCGATCAGCGCCACCTGCGCGGCGCGGCGGCCTTCATCGGTGGCGAAGTAGCGCGCGAGCGCGGCTTCCGACAGGTTCTTCACGCGGCCGAACAGGTCGAGCTCGAAAGCCGTGACCTGCAGGCCCACGCTGTAGCTGCTGCTGATGCCGCCGCCGGTGGTGGTGCGCGTGGCGCTGGCGCCGGCGCCCACGCTGGGCAGGCGGTCGGCGCGCTGCACGCCGTACAGCGCGCGCGCCTGCTCCACGTTGAGCACGGCGACGCGCAGGTCGCGGTTGTTCTGCAGCGCCGTGTCGACCAGCGCACGCTGGCGCGCGTCGGTGACGAAGTCGGTCCAGGGCAGCTCGGCCGCGGCCGTGCCGCTGGCCGCCGCAGCCTGCGGGAAAGCCGCCGGCACGGGTGCCGCGGGGCGTTCGTAGGTCGGGGCCAGCGAGCACGCGCTCAGCAGCGCGGCGGTGGCCAGCAGGGTCAGGGCGGCGCGCATTCAGCGGTCCTCCATGGGGGTGTTGAGGTTCTGGTTCTCGGTCTCGTGGGCGTACATGCGGCGTTGCCGTTCGCTGCCCTTGAAGATGCGGCGCACGAGCACGTAGAACACCGGCACGAAGAACACCGAGAGCACGACGGCCGTGATCATGCCGCCAATCACGCCAGTGCCGATGGCCCGCTGGCTGGCCGAGCCCGCACCGCTGGCCAGGAACAGCGGCAGCACGCCCAGGATGAACGCCAGCGACGTCATCACGATGGGCCGGAAGCGCAGGTGCGCTGCCGTCAGCGCCGCCTCGACAGCGCTCTTGCCCTGGGCCTGCAGGTCCTTCGCGAACTCGATGATCAGGATCGCGTTCTTCGCCGACAGCCCGATGATGGTGATGAGGCCGACCTGGAAATACACGTCGTTGGCATAACCGCGGAACAGTGTCGCCAGCACCACGCCCAGCACGCCCAGCGGCACCACCAGGATCACCGAGAACGGGATGCTCCAGCTCTCGTACAGCGCCGCCAGGCACAGGAACACCGCCAGGATCGCGAAGCCGTACAGCACCAGCGCCTGGTTGCCGGCGATCTTCTCTTCGCGGCTGATGCCGGTCCACTCGAAGCCGAAGCCCGCCGGCAGCTGCGCCGCCAGGCGTTCCATCTCGGCCATCGCGTCGCCGGTGCTGTAGCCCGGGGCCGCGCTGCCGCCGATGCGCATGGCCGGGTAGCCGTTGAAGCGCACCGTCTGCATCGCGCCGCTGACCCAGCGCGTGGTGGCGAAGGCCGATAGCGGCACCGGCTGGCCGCGGGCGTTGCTGGCGTTGAGCTTCAGCAGGTCGTCGGGCTGCATGCGTGCCGGGGCGTCGGCCTGCACCACCACGCGCTGCAGGCGGCCGGAGTTCGGGAAGTCGTTGACGTAGGCCGAACCCAGCGCGGTGGAGATGGTGGCGTTGATGGCGTCGAAGCCGACGCCGAGTGCCGCCGCCTTCTCGCGGTCGATGTCGATCTGCAGCTGCGGCGCGTCTTCCAGGCCGTCGGGCCGCACCTGGGTCAGCACCTTGCTCTGCGAGGCCATGCCCAGCAGCTGGTTGCGCGCGGCCACCAGCGCGTCGTGGCCCTGGCCGCCGCGGTCCTGCAGCCGGAAGTTGAAGCCCGAGGCGGTGCCCAGTTCGGGGATCGGCGGCGGGCTCAGCGGGAAGATGAAGGCGTCGCGGATGCCCATCAGCGCGCCGAAGGCACGCCCGGCCAGTGCCTGCGCGCTGTTCTCGGGGTTGGGCCGCTCGCTCCAGTCCTTCAGCGTCACGAAGGCGAGCGCGGCGTTCTGGCCCTGGCCGCTGAAGCTGAAGCCCAGCACCGCCACCATGCTCTGCACCTCGGGCTGCTTCAGGATGAAGTCTTCCACCTGCGTCATCACGGCGCTGGTGCGCTCTTGCGTGGCGCCCGGGGGCAGCTGCACGTTGACGATCATGTTGCCCTGGTCTTCCGCGGGCAGGAACGAGGTCGGCAGGCGCAGGTACACCCAGCCCACCACGCCGATGATCGCGGCGTAGATCACGAGATACCGCGCCGCCTTGCCCAGCATGCGGCCGACCACGCCTTCGTAGCCATGCGCGGTGCGACGGAAGCCGCGGTTGAACCAGCCGAAGAAGCCGCGCTTGTCGACGTGGTGGCCGGCCTGCACGGGCTTGAGCAGCGTCGCGCACAGCGCCGGCGTGAGACTCAGCGCCATGAAGGCCGAGAAGCCGATCGAGGCCACCATCACGGCCGAGAACTGGCGGTAGATGTTGCCCACCGAGCCGGCGAAGAACGCCAGCGGCACGAACACCGAGATCAGCACCACCGTCACGCCGATGATGGCGCCGGAGATCTGGCCCATCGCCTTCACGGTGGCCTCGCGCGGCGGCAGGCCCTCTTCGCTCATGATGCGTTCGACGTTCTCGACCACGACGATCGCGTCGTCGACCACGATGCCGATCACCAGCACCATGCCGAACATCGTCAGCACGTTGATCGAGAAGCCCAGCGCCAGCAGCGTGGCGAAGGTGCCCAGCAGCGCCACCGGCACCACCACCGTGGGGATGATGGTGTAGCGGAAGTTCTGCAGGAACAGGAACATCACCAGGAACACCAGCACCACGGCCTCGACCAGGGTCTGGGCGACCTGGCTGATCGAGATCTTCACGAAGCGCGAGCTGTCGTACGGGATCGCGTAGACCACGCCCTCGGGGAAGAATCGCTTGAGCTCTTCCATCTTCGCGCGCACCGCAGCTGCCGTCTCCAGCGCGTTGCCGCTGGGCGAGAGCTGCACGCCGATGCCGGTGGAGGGCTTGCCGTTCAGCCGCGCCGAGGTCGCGTAGGCCTGCGCACCAAGTTCGATGCGCGCCACGTCGCGCAGCCGCACGGTGGAGCCGTCGGCATTGGCGCGCAGCATCACGCTGCCGAACTGTTCGACGCTGCCGAGCTGGCCGTTCACCACCACGGTGGCGGCGATGCCCTGGCCGGCGACGTTGGGCAGGTCGCCGATGCTGCCAGCAGCCACCTGCGCGTTCTGAGCGCGGATGGCGGCCGTCACCTCGGTCATCGACAGGTTGAAGCCCTGCAGCTTGGCCGGATCGACCCACACGCGCATGGCGCGCTCGGTTCCGAACAGCTGGGCCTGGCCCACACCGGGCACGCGCTGCAGTTCGGGCAGCACGTTGCGCGCCGCGTAGTCGCCGAGCGCGATCGGGTCATAGGCCGGGTTGTTCGACGACAGGATGGCGAACAGCAGGAAGTTCGAGCGCGCCTTGTCGACGCGCACGCCCTGCTGCGTCACGGCCGACGGCAGGCGCGGCGTGGCGCGGCCGAGACGGTTCTGCACTTCCACCTGCGCCAGGTCGGCGTTGGTGCCGGGCTCGAAACTCAGCGTGATGTTGCCGCTGCCGTCGGCCTGCGCCACCGACTCGATGGCGATCAGGCCGGGAGCGCCGTTCATCTCGCGCTCGATGACGGCCAGCACGCTGTCTTCCAGCGTCTGTGCCGACGCGCCGGGGTAGGCGGCCGAGACCACGATGGACGGCGGCGCCACGGGCGGGTACTGCGAGATCGGCAGCTGCGTGATGGCGACACCGCCCATCACCAGCACGAACAAGGCGATCACCCACGCGAAGATCGGGCGATCGATGAAGAAGCGGGCCATGGTCTGCTGCCTTGTTTACTTCGACGCTGCCGGTGCCGCGGGGGCTGCGGCCGACGCCGCGCCAGCCGGCGACCACGGCACGGGATTCACCGGCGCGCCGGGCACGAACATCTTCTGGAAACCGTCGACGATGACCTTCTCGCCCGGCTTCAGGCCGTCGGTCACGACCCACTGGCCGCCCTGCCCGGCGCTGACCTTCACCGTGCGCGGCACCGGCTTGTTGCCCTCGCCGACCACGAGCACGGTGTCGCCCTGGTTCGAGCGCGTCACCGCCTGCTGCGGCACCAGGAAGCCGGCAGGCAGCTCGGCCTGCGACAAGCGCACGCGCACGAACTGCCCGGGCAGCAGCAGGCCCTCGGCGTTGGGCACCTCGGCGCGCAGCGTCACCTGGCCCGAGCTGGCGTCGACCGTCAGGTCGCTGAACAGCAGCTTGCCCGGGCGCGGCAGCTCGCTGCCGTCGTCCAGCACCACGCGCACATCCACGGCCTGGCTGGCCTTCAGCTGGTTCGCGGCCAGCGCCTTGCGCAGGCGCAGCAGCTCGTTGCTGCTCTGCGTGAAGTTCACGTAGACGCGGTCGGTCTGCTGGATCAGGGCCAGTTGCGTGGCCTCGGCAGCGCTGACCAGCGCGCCCTCGGTCACCAGGGCACGGCCGATGCGGCCGGCGATCGGCGCCGTCACTCGCGCGTAACCCAGATTGATGCTGGCCGTCTGCACCGCGGCGCGGCCAGCCGCCACGTCGGCTTCGGCGCCCTTCTGCGCCGCCTGCGCGTTCACGAAGTCCTGCTGGCTGATGGCCTGCGCGGCCACCAGCGGGCGGTAACGCTCCACCGTGGCCGTGGCCTGCGCCAGGCTGGCCTGGGCGCGCGCCAGTTGCGCGTTCGCACTTTCCAGCGCGGCCTGGTAGGGCGCGGGGTCGATCAGGAACAGCGCCTGGCCGGCGCGCACCTCGCTGCCTTCGCGGAACTGCCGCTGCTGCACCACGCCGTTCACCCGCGCCCGCACCTGCGCCGTGCGCAGTGGCTCGACGCGGCCGGGCAGTTCGGTCTGCAAGGCCACCGATTGCGGAGCGACCGTCACCACGCCGACGGCCGGCGGCGGCGGCATGCCACCGCCAGGGGCACCGCCAGCAGAGGCGGCGTCCTTGCCGCTGCAGGCCGCGAGCGCCGCGGCCACCAGGAGGGCCAGCGTCAGCGCCGGCAGGGAAGGGGTGTTGTTCATGGGCGCGTCTTCGCGGCGAGGCGGAGCTGGGTAGGTCGGTGCGGAGGAGGGAGTGGTTTGACGCAGCGCAAACGGAGGGTTCGCGCGGAGTGTCACCAACAAGGCAACGGAGTATACATACAGTCTAGAATGTATGTTTGATGACAACGGCGGGAATGCAGCACTGCCGCCAATGCAACAGTCGTTCCCGCTGGTGCCCCAGCCCGTCCACCCGAATCACACCGACCGCACGATGGCCCGCAAGACCAAGGAAGAAGCGCTCGTCACCCGTGCGCGCATTCTCGACGCCGCCGAACTCCTGTTCCAGGAACAGGGTGTGTCCGGCACGTCGCTGCAGGAGATCGCCAGCGCCGCAGGTGTGACACGCGGCGCGGTGTACTGGCACTTCCAGGACAAGGGCGACCTGTTCAACGCGATGATGGACCGCGTGTGCCTGCCGATGGAACCCGCCGCCACACAGCACCTGGACCACGCCGATGACCCTGCACCGCTGACCACATTGCGCGACCACCTGCTGGGCGTGCTGGCCGATCTGACGAGCGACCCGCAGTTGCGGCGCGTGTTCGAAATCGCCACGCAGAAGATCGAATACGTGGACGAACTGACGGCCGTGCGCGAGCGCCATCTGCAGGTCCGCAACAGCTACACCGACACGCTGGAACGCACGCTGCACACCGCACAGCGCCGCGGGCACGTGACGCACGCGCTGTCGGCTCGCCATATGGCCATCGGCCTGCACGCGCTGCTGGGCGGACTGATCCAGAACTGGATCCTCGACCCCACGGGCTTCGACCTGCTGCCGGTGGGCCGGCTGGCGATCGAGTCCTTCCTGGCCGGGCTGGCACAACCGCAGCGCCCTGCCGACTGACCGGGGCCTGCGGTGCCGACCAGCACGCCGCAGGGGGCGTTGTTCGACGGTGCGCCGGTCGTGCTGCCGGCGCCACCCGACGCCCACGTGCACGCCCTGGCGCAGGCGCTGCGGGCGCGCTGGGGCGAGCGCCTGCACCTGGGCACCTCGTCTTGGCACTTCCCCGGCTGGCAGGGGCTGGTGTGGCAAGGCAGGCACGGCGAAGCACTGCTGTCGCGCCACGGCCTGCGGGCCTACGCGCAGCACCCGCTGCTGCGAACGGTCAGCCTCGACCGTGCCTTCTACCGGCCACTGGATGCCGCCACGTACCAGGCGCTCGCCGCCGAGGTGCCGGAACACTTCCGCTTCGTCGTGAAGGCTGCCGCTCTGGTGTGCGACGCCGTGCAGCGCGACGCAGCCACCGGCGCCGCGCTGCAGGCCAACCCGCTGTTCCTCGACCAGGCCGCGGCGCTGCAGCTGTGCGTGCAGCCTGCGGTGCGCGGGCTGGGGCCGCGGCTGGGTGCGCTGGTGTTCCAGCTCTCGCCGCTGCCGGCGGTCTGGTTGCGTGACACCGACGCGCTGCACCAGCGGCTGGCCGACCTGTTCACCGCCGTCGTGCCGGCCCTGCCGGCGGGCAGCCTCGTGGCGCTGGAGCTGCGCGACGCCGAACTGCTGACGCCCGCACTCGCCGCGCTGCTGCGCGCCCACGGCGTGCGCGCATGCCTGGGCCTGCACGACCGCCTGCCCGCCATCGACGCGCAGCTGCCGATGCAGCGCGCCACCTGGCCCGGCGACCTGGTCTGCCGCTGGAACCTGCAGCGCGGCCAGCGCTACGCCCAGGCGCGCGACCGCTGGGCGCCGTTCGACCGGCTGCAAGCGCCCGACCTGCCCACGCGCACGACGCTGGCCCGCGTGATCGCGGGCACGCTGAACGCTGGCCACCGCGCGTTCGTCACCATCAACAACAAGGCCGAAGGCTCGGCGCCGCTGTCGGTGGTGGCGCTGGCCGAGGCCTTGCTGGGCCAGCCCTGACGCAGCGGCGACAATCGACCCGTGGACTACCCCGACTACAACCCTGCCCTCGACAGCCCGCCGCTCAGCGACGAGGAACTCGACGGCCTCGACCAGCTGCTGCAAGCGCTGCCCGGCGACACCGCCATGAACATCGAGGGCCTCGACGGCTACCTCACCGCCCTGGTGGTCGGCCCGCCGCTGCTGCAGCGGCTGAAGAGTGCTGACTGGCTGCCCGTGGTGTGGGGCGGCGACGGCAGCGGCAGTGCGCCGTCTGCTCCGTTCACCAGCCAGAAGCAGCGCAAGCGCGCCGCGGTGCTGGTGCTGCGCCACTTGCACGCCATCCACCAGCAACTGCAGCGCGACGCCGACGCCTGGGAGCCGGTGTTCAGCGTCGCTGAGACACCCGACGGCGAACTCGTCGACGCCGAGGACTGGTGCATCGGCTTCCTGCAGGCCGTGGCGCTGGACAGCGAGGCCTGGGCGCCGCTGTTCGACGACGCCACGCTGGGCCCGGCACTGGTGCCGATCGCGCTGCTGGGTGGCGACGACAGCACGTTGTCCGACGCCGACCGCGCGCGCCTGGCCGACCCCACCGAACGCGATGCGCTCAGCCGCGCCGTGGCCGACGTGGTGCCGCTGTTGCACGCGCGCGTCCGTCCGAGCGCATGAGCGCCGGCGCCCCCGACGACGCGCGCCTGCACAGCGCCGCCGCCGAACGCAACCGGGTGCCGCTGCTGGCCGCGCTGCAGCGGCTGCTGCCGCCGCAAGGCCAGGCGCTGGAGATCGCCAGCGGCACCGGCCAGCACGCCGCGCACTTCGCCGCCGCCCTGCCCGGCTGGCACTGGCAGCCGAGCGAAGCCGACGCGCGCCTGGCCGACTCCATCCGCGCCTGGTGCCGCGACCTGTCCAACGTGGCCGAGCCGCTCGCGCTGGACGTGGCGGCGACGGCCTGGGAGGGCGCGCCGCCGGTCGTCGACCTGCTGTTCTGCGCCAACCTGCTGCACATCTCGCCGTGGCCGACGACCCCGGCGCTGATGCAGGGCGCGGCGCGCCACCTGGCACCGGCCGGCCTGCTGTGCATCTACGGCCCGTTCATCGAGGACGACGTGCCGACTGCGCCCAGCAACCTGGACTTCGACGCCGACCTGCGGCGCCGCGACGCGACCTGGGGCCTGCGCCGCCTGCCCGACGTGCTGGCCGCTGCTGCGGGCGCAGGCCTGCACCTGCAGGAGCGGGTGCCGATGCCGGCCAACAACCTGCTGCTGGTATTGTCTAGGCAAGCAGCCGGCTGAAGCACCACGCGGCGGCAGCGAGCAGCCGCGCGTCGTCGCCGTGGCGGCCCACCAGCTGCAGCCCCACCGGCAGGCCGTTGGCGCCCTGCGTGAACGGCAGGTGGATGCAGGGCAGCCCGAGCAGCGTCCAGCCGCGGCAGAACAGCGGGTCGCCGGTGGCGTCCAGTCCTGCCGGCGCAGTGCCGATGGCGCTGGGTGCCAACAGCACGTCCACGCCGTCGAACAGCGCCTGCGCCTGCTGCCGCGCCAACGCGGCACGCTCCTGGCGCGCCGCGTGCGTGGCGCCGTCGATGGCCATGCCTTCGTCCATCAGCGCCATCAGTCTGGCGCTCAGGCGGGCGCGGTGCTGCGTGCGCTCGTGGCTGAGCGAACGCGCCATCTCGAAAGCCATGATGGACTTCTGCAGGCTCACCAGGTCCGGCAGTGCCGCGGGCCAGGCGTCTTGCAGTTGCGCAGCGGTCCCCAGACGCTGCGCAGCGAGCGCGAACGCGGCCTGCGTGTCGGCGTCGGCCTGCGGCCACTCGGGCGTGCGGCACAGGCCGATGCGCGGCGTGCTGCCGTCGTGCGGCTGCAGCAGGCGCGTGTCGCCCGTGAGCACGGCGCCCAGCAGCGCGGCGTCGGCGACGCTGCGGCCGAACCCGCCCGCCGTGTCCAGGCTTTCCGACAGGCTCTTGATGCCGCCGCGCGGCACCCGGCCCCAGCTGGGCTTGTAGCCCACCACGCCGCAGAAGGCCGCGGGGCGGATGATGGACGCCGCCGTCTGCGTGCCCAGGGCGAGCGGCAGCATGTGGTCGGCCACGGCAGCGGCCGAACCGCTGGACGAGCCGCCTGGCGTGTGCATCGGCGTGCGGGCCAGCGCGTGCGGGTTGCGCGTGGCGCCGGGGTGGAAGTACGCGAACTCGGTCGTCACCGTCTTGCCGGCCACCACCGCACCGGCCTCGCGCGCCAGTGCCACCACGGCGGCATCGGCCGCCGGCCGGTGGCCGGCGTAGACCGCCGAGCCATAGGCCGTGGGCAGGTCGACGGTGTCGATGAGGTCCTTCACGCCGAGTGGCAGGCCATGCAGCGGGCCGCGCAGCGGGCCGGCGTCGAGCGCACGTGCCTGGGCCAGCGCCTGGTCGGCGTCGAGGTGGGCAAAGGCCTGCACGGCAGGCTCGCGTTCGGCGATGCGCTCCAGGCAGTCGTGCAGCACCGCCTCGGCGCCGAGTTCACGGCGCTGCAGCCGTCGGGCGAGCTCGTGCGCGGTCAATGTGTGCAGTCGGCTCACGGACCCTCCAAATGCACTGCACCAAACGAAACGGGCCCCGCGAGGGGCCCGTTCGATCGTGCAGACTGTCTTGCAAGCTTGGCGGAGTCGGAGGGATTCGAGAATCACGAATCCATGCGGCTTGCCGGGCGTCTTTCAGTTGCGTACCCCCGCTGGTGCCTCTGGCGGGTTGCGACTGCGGGGTGGAAACGTTACCGCTTCAGCCCCCACAGCAGCAAGCAGAAGTGTCCCACGGCCACCAGCACCCCCGGCCAGCCGAACGTGAGCACCACGGCCACGTAGCCGGCGACGATCAGGCCGGCGCCGATCACTGCAGCGCCTCGGCGGTCTGCGCGCGCAGCGGGCGCGGGGTGTTGGCCACCGTGCGCTCGGCCTTGCTCATGCGCATCTGGCGCAGCCGCTGGCGGATGGTCTGCGGCAGGATGATGATGCGTGCCTCGGGGTTGGTGTCGTTCCACCGCGCCAGCGCCTGCTGGGCGTTGCGCAGCGCGGCATCGTCGCCGTCGAACCGGGCCTGCGCCATCGCGTCGGTCAGTTCTTCCTTCACCGCCTGGTAGAGCGAGCGCTGCTGGATCTGCCGGCCGATCTCGCGCTGCGCGCGGGCGACGTTCGAGGGCTGCAAGCCGATGCCCTTGAGCACCGCGTCCACCATGTCGGCCTCGGTGACGTTCCGGCCGCGACGGTCGCGGTACAGGCCCGTCTCGTAGATGTCCAGGCCCTGCATCAAGTTGCGGATGGCCACCGGCAGGAACTGGCCCTGCGTGGCATCGCGCACCGCCGAGCCGGCCACGCCGAACACCTCCAGCACCTGGTTCTGCTTGTTGGACTCCGAGGTCTTGAACAGCCCGGTGCCAGGCCACAGGTTCGCCATGCCCAGGCGCTGCGACACGTCGAACGGCACGCCGGGCATGCCGCTGAACCCGTGCTGCACCAGGTCGGAGAAGGTTTCACCCAGCAGCGCGTCCAGCCACTTGTCGCGCTGCGCGTCGGTGGTCCAGTTGTAGCCCAGGCCCTGCGCCACGGTGTCGATCAGGTCGTCGGCATCGTCGGCGAACGGCAGGCCCTTCATGCCCGACAGCATCACCAGCGTCAGCAGCGCCAGCGCGGCAGCCTTGCGGCCCTGCGCGCGCTCGGGTGAACCCGGCTCGCCGGCCGTGGCCAGCCGCTTCAGGAACTCCAGGTACTGGATGGTGAAGGTCTTGAAGGTGAACAGTGTGGAGCCCACCGCGCCGCGACTCCACGAAGGCCTATTTCCTTTGTTAAAAACAGATTGCGTCTCGTCCACCGCGTTCTCGGCGAAGGCGAACGGGTCGGCCATGCCCTGCTGGCGCGCAGTCTCGTAGGCGGCGATGAAGGCCGTGCGGCGGTTGAACTGCTCGGCCAGCTGGAACATCGAGCCCCAGGCGGCCAGCAGCGAACGGGCGTAGAGGTTCGAGCCCAGGCTGCGGCTGGCCTCGGCCTGCAGCTGGAACACCTCCTGCGGCTTGATCGTGCCTCTGATCTCAGCTTCCAAAACGGCCTTGGCCAGCGCCGGGTCGGCGATCTTGTCGGCCAGCGCCGTCTTCATGGCGCCCGACAGCCGCGCGCCGGCCTTGATGGCGCCGCCGTACTGGCTCAGGTAGGGCAGCGTCTGCACCAGGGTCTGCGTCAGGTTGACCATTGCGGAAGCGATGCTGCCGCCGATGTACTGCACGAACAGTAGCCCACGCAGCGCCTGCGCTTCTTCCTTCGGGTTGTTGACGTACTCCACCAGCGCGCGGGCTTCGTCCTTCACGTCGCCTTGCTGCACGTTCTCGACGGCATCAGCCATGCGGGCAGCGTGCAGTGCGCGCGACGCGGCGCGGGCGTTGCTGGTCACGAAGGCGGCCAGCACCCGGCCGCCGTCCTCGTCGAAGCCCTCGATGCCCTTGCGGCGGATGTGGCGCTTGAGTGCCGACTGCTCGGCCACGGCGTTCTGCAGCCACTTCTGCATGGCCTCGTTCTTCTCGACGCCCAGCATCTCGGCGAACAGCAGCGCCGTCTCGGGCGACACGCCTTGCAGGGCCTCGAAGTCCTTCTGCGGCATGATGCTCTGCGTCACCTTGAGCCCGTCTCCGCGGAAGTTGCGCGCGGCCTTGTTGGCGGCGGCCTGGCTCTCGTACAGCCCGAAGAACACCCGGCGGCCGTCGGCGTTCACCGCGTCCACGGCGTAGGGGCCGAAGCGCATCAGCGGCGCGTAGCCAGCGTCTTGCAGGTCGGCAATGCGCTGCGCCTTGTCGGCGATGCTGGTCTGCAGCTTGCGCAGTTCCTGGCGCCGGGCCATCAGGTCGGGCGTGTGCTGGTTCGGCTGGCCGTCCAGCGCCGTTTCCAGTTCGGCCAGCCGGTCCTTGATGGCGTTGCGCATCAGGGTGTAGGCCTGCCCGGGGTTCTCCGACGCGGCAGCGCGGCGCATGCCGGCCAGCAGCGCGTCCAGTTCCCCCGGCGTGGTCGCCAGCATCTCGGGCGCCAGCACGCTGGCCTGCCGGTACAGGTCGGCCGCCAGCATGTTCTCCAGGCTCTGGTCGATGGCCTGCCGGCTCTGGCGGTACATCTTCACCGCACGGTCGCTCAGGCCACGCTCGCGCAGTTCGGCGTCGGTCCACACGATGCCGCCGAGCTCGGCGCTGTCGGGCTCGACCTTCACGGCCTTGCCGTCTTCGTCGCGGGTGTAGCGCAGCGTGCCGTCGAACAGCGCGGCGCTCGCGGCCTGGATGTCGGCCTTGCGCTGCTTGTACGCGGCCGGGCTTGCCAGCGTCGGTGCCAGCCGGGCCAGGTCGCCCAGGCTTTCGATCTGCGGCAGCATGTCGGGCGCCTTGTCCGCTGCCAGCGTGGCGATGCGGCTCACGTCCTTCATGAAGTCCTGCACCGCGTAGTAGACCCGGCCGAAGTCCTTGTTGATCTTGGCCTTGTGCAGCTGCGTGCCCACCGTGCGGTGCCACACGCGGTTGAACCCGCGCTGCGACACGGTGCGGTCGGTCAGCCACTGCTGCACGCCCTCGGGGATGGTGTCGCGCAGGGCGTCGGCGGTGCGGGCAAGCATGGGGCCGTCGGCGGCGGGTTCAGCGTCGGGCGCCGGGGCCGCTGCCGTTCCCTGCCCGGTGTTCACATGCACCCCACCCTGCAGCCCGCGCCCGGTCAGCGCAGCCACGAAGTCCAGCACCATGTCGTCGGTCCACGTCATCTCCAGGCCCAGGGCCTTGGCGAAGCCGGCCACCCAGCTGCGGATCGTCTCCAGCAGCTTGCCCCAGCCCTTCAGGTCGCGCACGGTCCCGGCCTCGGCCATCACCGCCAGCGCTTCCTCGATGGCCTCATCTTGCCCGATTCCGTGGGCCTTCATCTGCGCAGCGGTGGCTGCACGCAGGTTCTGGTTGGTGCGCCACATCTCGCGCAGCACGGCCTTGGCCTCGGGGATGGTGCGCGCCAGCCCGCGGTGGAATGCCTCGTGGAAGGCGATGCGGACGAACTCGTCGGCACCGCGGATGTTGTCGGCCACCATCCAGATGCTGTCGCCCTGGCGGAAGTAGGCGCCGCGCACCTGCCCTGCCGGGTCCAGCGCCAGCACCTTGTCGCGCTGCCGGGCGGGCATGTCGGCCACGCTCTGCACCACGTTCAGCCGAACCATGCCGCGCTCGGCCATCTGCGCGGCCAGCGCGCGGGCGGATTCGATGTCGAGGGAGCCGGTGGCGTTGGTGCCGCGCTTGAGCATCGCCACGTTGCCGGCTTCGTCCTGACTGGCCGGGAAGTGCTTGTCCAGCACCTGCTTGGCGGCGTACTTCGCGGCAGGCGTCAGTTGGCGCTGCCACGCCTCGTTCTTCGGGCTCCACTTGAATGCGGCAGCCTTCAGGTCTTCGCGCACGGCGTCGTTGGGCTTGCCGTCGAAGTACAGGCGCAGTCGGTCGTCGGTTGCGTCCTCGACCATCCGCACGCCGTTGTATTCCTGCTCCACAGGCCCGGCCTGCGCCGCGGCCATGCGTTCCTCGGCGCTCTTGAGTCGTTCGCGCAGCCGCGCGATCTCGGCGTTGTTGTTGCTCAGGCGGTAGGCCGGGAAGCCAGTGCGTCCCGCGAAGTCGGGCTTCTTCAGTTCGGCGATCTGCTCGGCCGTGAAGCCCAGGTCTTCGAGTGCCGCATCGTCGTCCTTGCGCAGCGCCGCGTTGGCGGCCTTCATCTGCTCCTGTAGTTCCTCGCGCTGGGTGAGGTTCAGCCGCACGCGCTCCAGTTCGGACTCGGGGCTGTGGTCGATGGGGCCACGCGCCGCGCGCAGCAGGCGCTTGATTCCACGCTCCAGGTACTCGCTCGCTTCTTCGGCCCGCTTGCGCGCCGTGGCGTTGCGCTTCTCCATGCGGCGCACGGGGAAGTTGCTGCCGCCGGCGATCATGGTGGACACGATCTGGCTCTTGGCGCCCAGCGATGCGGCATAGCGGGCGTTGTAGCCGGCCGCCACGTCCTCGAACACTTCGGTGATGCGGGCGATGGCCGCCTCGTCCTTGCCTGCGACGCGCGCGGCTCGGTCCCATGCGTCTCGCAGCGCCTCACGGTAGCCGGCAACTTCCTGCTCGCCACGGCGCTCGGGGCTGAAAGACGTGCCTCGGTGAGCGCTCTGCGCCAAGGACATGGACAGGCCGGGGATGCCGGGCATGGGGGCAATGCCCGTTGCCGGCGCAGCCTCTGCTGGCGCTGCTGCTTCCTCTGCTGCGGGAGTGGCGCCGCCTGATGCCGGCGCCGGTTGGTCATTCGGCTCGACCTTGTTGACCACAATGTTGTTCGCATCGAAAACGACATAGGCAGTTGAATCAACCGTCCTTCCGTCGCTGAAGTTGCGGATAACCAAAGCGTCGTGTCCGGCTTTGATGGCATCCGACACAACATCGCCAACAAACGCATCCCACCCAATGCCCCCGGACAACAGCTCCTGTGCCGCTTGCGAGTCTTCAGGGCCGGGAATGCCAGCGTCTTCTGCAAGTCGCCGCCCCTCAGCAAGCACGTCGAATTCTTTTGGGTTCGATGCTGCCAAGAAAGCGTGAATGATCGTTCCGCCGGCTCCACGTTTTCGCCCACTCCAATCGCCGCGGCTCATGTCGTAGGCGTAATTCTTGCTGTCGGTGAACCAAATCCCGCCGACGCCGCGCCGATCTTCAGACACATCAAACTTTTCAAAGGTGCGCTGTGTCCCGTGATATAGGCGAAGCAAGTTACCGCGGTCGTCTCGGATCTTCGACTGCGCGAGTTTCTGATCGGTGACGCTTCCGCCTGAGTCCGCGCCCTGCGCGCCACCGGGTTGGCCGGGCGCGTTGGTATCTGCCGGCACAAGTTTGGTTGTAGCACGAGATGCTTGCTCGACCGCAGGGGCTGGCGCTGCCTCGCGCTCGGCCACGGCTGCCGCCATCTCCTTTGCCGACGCCTTGTGCTCGAACACGCGCGGCCGAGCCTTCTGCACCATCGCAGCCACTTCGGCGTAGTCGGGGTCGTCGCGCAGCGATGCCACGTCGGCAGCCAGCTTGTCCAGCAAGGCCGGAATCCGCATCTCCGTGGAGCCGCCGTTGAAGGGCGTGCCCATCTCTCGGTAGAAGCCGATGTACGCCGTGCTGTCGTCGGCCACGCCGTTGGCCTTGGCGCGCGCCGCGTGGTCGGCAGCGCGGTCGTAGTCCGTCGCGCGGTCGATCAGCTTGTCGTACAGCGCACGCTGGCGCGCAGACTTCTCGCGGGCGGTCTTGGTCAGGCGGTCGGCCACGCCACCGATGCGCTCGCGGAACTTGGTCGCGTTCTCGCCGATCTGCGGGCGGAAGCCCACGGCGGCACCCACTTCCTGCAAGTCGGCCAGCTTCAGCTTCGCCATGATGGCGACAGCAGCGGTCGGGTTGTCGGCGTTGAAGGCATCCACGGCTGCCTGCGCCGTCGGCGTCACGTTCCCCTTCTCTGCCTGCAGCCGCTTGCGGCGGGCAGTGGGGGTTTCTGGGGGCGTCGGCGGCGTGAACAGCGCGCGTGCCTTCTCGGCATCGCTTCCGTTCAACTGGCGCGGCTTCGCGGCAGGCGCCGGGGCCGGGGCTTCAACGGGCGGCGCGGCCGGTGCAGGCGCAGACACAGGCGTTGCAGCCTTCACCTTGGCCGATGCCTCGTCGTAGGCGCGCTGCGCGCCCTTCTTCGCAGCCTTGAAAGCGGCGAAGCGCTCCTTGATGGCGTCGGGTGCGCTGGCGCTCAGTTTCCGGCTCGGCCCGTCGCCGGTGAAGTACGGCAGACCGTCGCGGTACAGGCTCTCCCACTCCGCATTGACGGCATCCACCTTGCCCATCGCGGCGCGCAGTTCGGCCCGCGCGCTGGCGAGGTCAGGCGCCGGCGCAACCATCGGCCGGGATGCCCCAGCCCCTTCGTCCGGTAGTCCAGACTGCGGCTGAACTGCGGGGGCGGTCGCGTTGGACACGCCGAAGTCCAGGCCCTGCGAGAAGTCTTCCCCGTAGCGCTCGTCCAGCACGCCAGCCAGCCGCATGAAGTCCGCGAACTCCGCGATCTCCTGCCCGCTGTAGCCGCTCAGGCGCGAGAAGCGTTGCCAGTCGCCAGCGTTGTAGACTTTGCGCTGCTCGGGCGTCCACGTGGCCGGGTCGCGGTCCATCTCGGCGCGCGCCACACGGTCGGCCACGTCGATGAACCGCTGCACGTCCTTGTCGGCGCGCTGCTCGGCGCTCAGTGGAGCCTCGACGGCGGCGCGGTCCAGGCGGCCCATGTTGTCGCCCATGCGGCGAACGGGGGCGGCGTTGGCCGGTTCGTCGGCGCGTCCCACCGGCAGCGTCCCGCTGGGGGCCACTTGCTTGTCGGAGACAAAGCCCTCCAGCCGCATGGCTGCGTCGAACTTGTCGGCCGCACCTTGCGCCAGTTCCAGCAGCCGCGCGGCGTCCGTCGGCGTCAGCCGGCCCTGCCGCTCCAACTCGCGCACCCGGGCAATGTTGAACTTGATGTCGTCGGACAGCGCCTTGTCGGCTGCGGCTGCGCTGGCCTCGCGGCTCTTGGCTGCCTTGCGGTCGGCTCGCTTGCTCTCCAGCGTGCCCGGCGTGTTCTCCAGCGCCTGCACGCGGTCGGCCTCGGCGTTGAGCCGGCTCGTCAGTTCGCGCAGGTACGCGGTCTGATTCTTGGCGATCCAAGCCTGCCCGACCTCTTCGACATAGGCGTCTTGGATGTCGCTGGCGACTGTGCCACGGAACTCGTAGGCGGCGCGCACGCGGTTCTGCGCCTTGTCCCATGCCTCGGTTGCTGCGATGCGCTCGTCGCTCTCGCCCTTGAGCCCCGGCCACTTGGCGCGAATCTCGGGCGTGACCTTCACCCCATCGGCTTCCACCGCGGCGCTTCCGGTTGCGGAAACAGCGGCCGGGGCTGCTGTTGCTCCTGCAACTCCTGCCGGCGCTGGCGCTTGCTCTGCCGGGGCTTCGGGCTCGGTTCGCGGTGCTGGTGCATTCTTCCCCTTCGCTGCCACGATGCGGTCGTTGATCTGCGTCGCCAGCACCGTGTCGCCGCGCTGCACGGCGTCGCTCCATGCCTTCTTGAGCGTGGGAACGTCGGCGTCGGCGGGCGGGGCGGCGGGCGCTTCCATCACGGCTGGGGTGGAAACGTTTCCACCTTCCGGCGCGGCGGCGGTCGTTTCCACCGGCGCGGCAGCCGGCTCCTTCACTGCATCGGCAGGTGCTGGATCGTCTCCGGGTCGAACTCCATCAGCATCGCCGCCTGCCGCAGCGCCGTCCACAGCGGCTGCGGCATCGCCAGCATCTGCTGCGGGGTCGCTGCGCTGTTCAGCCATGCCGCGATCTCCAGGTACTGCGGCTCCGTCAGGAGCCCCAGGCTGTGCATCTGCGTCAGCTTGTCCATCGGTGATGAATCCCTGCGTCGGTCGCACCACGTAGCCGCCGTCCACCGGCACCACGTCGAAGGCGCCCGGGTCGGGCTGCGCGGCGCGGGCCTTCTGCGCTGCACGCAGGTTGCGGAAGGGTTCGCCCTTCGGGTTGAGGATGTCCGGGGACGGGCGCTGCACCGGCTCGGGGCCGATGACAGTGACCGGACCCATCGGGGCGGCAGGCGCCGGCGCGCCGCCGAACTGGCGCATGCTCTGCGCTTCCTCGGCGGCCAGGGCGTGCATGTTCGCCAGCACGCGCTCGAAGTCGATGGCGGGGGGCTGGGCGGCCGGCGCAGCGGCTTCGGCAGGTTGCCCCGGGTCGGCGGGTTGCTCGGCCGTCGGCGCGCCGGTGGCGGCCATGTCCTGCATCGGCTCTGGCGGCAGCGGCTCTCCCGCGTCGGCCTTCTTCGCTGCTGCTTCCACGGCTGCGTTCACGGCGCGGCTCATCGGCCCCACCTCGGGCAGTTTGTCCGCGCGCAGTTGGTCGCCGGGGCGCATCGGCGGGCGCGGGATGCCCAGCGCGCCACCCATCGCAGCGCCTGCCAGGGCTTCCATCGTGCCGCTGGCCACCACGCCAGCCATCGGGTCCACGTCGAAGCCTTCGTTGGCGAGTGCGGTGTTGGTGGCGAACTTCTCCTGCCCGCCTTGCAGCGCCTCGGGCACGCCTTCGGCCGCGGCGCCGATGCCCACGCGGCGCGCGATGCCCGGGGCGGCCTTGGTCGTGCCGCGCACCAGGCGGTCGGCGGCGGCCTCGATGCCAGACCGGCCAGCCCAGGCGCCCAGGCCGGCGCCCAGCGCGATCTGCCCGGCGTTGGGGCCACCGTAGGCCTGCGCCTGTGCGGCCAGCGCCTGCGCTTCCTCGGGGGTCTTGCCCGCGGCCAGCTGCGCCTGCAGCACCTCGTCGTAGATGCTCGACTTCACCGCGCCAGCGCCCTGCCCTGCGCCGATGCCGAGTGCGGCACCCATGCGGCCAGCCACGGCAGCCGGGCCGGCGCCGGGGATCAGCGCGGTGGCCACGGTCGGGATCGACGTGCCGACGGCCTGCGCCAGCGTCTGCACCGGGGCCACGCCGAAAGCGCGGAAGCCGGCCACGACTTGATCCAGCAGCCCCTTGCCCTCGGCGTCGCGCAGGATCTGCGCCATCGTGCGCTCGTCGGCCTGCGCCTCGGCGCTCTTGAGGCTGGAGATGTAGTCCTCCACGCTGCGCAGCCCACCGGACACGGCGTTGTCCGCGCCGGCGAGGTCGGTCAGCATCCGCACGCCCTGCACGGCACCACGGCCGAACGACAGGCCGGTGTCGGCCACGGCGCGCGCCATGCCGCGGGGCTCGGCAGGGGCAGCGACTTGCGCCGCTTGCGCGGACAAGGCGGCCATCGCCGCGTCGAAGTCAATCGGCTCTTGCGGTTGCGCGATGTAAGTCGGCTTGCGGGTTGCCATCAGTATTGCCCGTTGTCGATGCGGTCGATCAGGGTCTGGATCTCGGCTGCGCGGGTTTCGGCGCCGGGCTTACCCTTCCAGCGGGACAGGTCGGCCACCAGTTCGGCGCGCTTCTCGCGCACCTGCTGGCGCGACAGGCCGGCGAGCGGGTCGGTGCTGGCCTGCGCCATGCGCGGGGGCGCGGGGCGGGCGGCCGGGGCTGCTGGTGCGGCGGCCGGCGGCGCAGCGGGTGCGGCAGCGGCAGCCGGTCGCGGCCTCGTAGCTGCGTCAATCGCTGCCATTGCCTTTGCCTTGTCGCCGCCAGTCGCCGCCATCGCTTGCTGGTAGAGCGCAAGCGCTTGGTTGACAGCGCCTTGTGTGTCGCCGTTCTGTGCCGCTGGCATGCGAGTCATCAGCCCTCGGACGGCTTGAGCGCCTGTCGGGTCGTACACCGTCCGTCCGGTCATTTCGTCCTTGGTCGTGAACAGACCAGTGATGAACTTGTCGGCGGCGGCCATGTCCAGCCCGGTCGGGGCAGGCGCAGCGGCAGCCGGGCCACCGTTCGCTCGGGCTTCGGCAGCGCGCGCGGTGCGCTCGGCAGCGCTGGCCATGCGTTCCTCGCGGGCCGACTGCGCATCCACGCGCTGCTGGTCGCGGGCTTCCTTGCGCACGTTGGCGAAGTGCGCCAGCTTCTGCTGCGGCGTGGTGTTCTTGGCGAACAGGAAGGCCGCCACCTCTTGGCCTTCTTTGGTGTCGGGCACGGTCATGCCGGCGCCCAGCGCGGTGCCGTCCGGTCCCACCGGGTACAGGGTGACGCTCTCGCCGGCCTTCTTCACGGCGAACTTGGCCTGCCCGCCCATGCCGTCGGCCTTGGACTCGCTCAGGAACTTGGCGAAGCCTTCCCAGCCGCCGGTCTGGAGCGCGCCCACCATCTCGCGGTCGAATCGCTGGATGGCCTCGGCCTCGCGCGCGGCGTTCGCCTGCGCCTCGGCACCCTCGGCCTGCATGGCACCGGCCTCGATCTGCGCAGCGCGCACCGGGTCGCTGGTGACGGCAGCAGCGCGGCGCATGCGGGCAGCGGGCCTGTTCATGCCGGCCGCGGTGCGCTCGGCCTCGGCCGGGTCGGCGATGACCTGACTGCCCACGTTGTAGGCCTGCGGCCCCTGCTGGTCGGGCGCGAGTTCGGGCTGGGCCTGCACGGGTGCGCTGGCGGCCTTCACGGCGGCGCGTTCGGCTTCCTCGTCGGCGAAGCGCTGGTCCTCACGGGTCCACTGCGTGCGCTGGCGGTCGCGCTGCTCGCGGCGGAAGGCGTCGTCTTCCTCCTGCCGCTGGCGCTGGCGGGCCTGCTCGGTGCCTTGGGTGTAGCCGGATGCGCCGGCGCCCAGCATGGCGAGGGCTCGGGCGATGCTCATGCCGCCTCCAGTTCTTCGCGCTTCAGCGCCTTCACGTCCTTGGACAGTGCCTGGATGGCGGCTAGCATCCTTCCTTGCTGCTTCACAAGGTCAATCACCTTGCCGCCCGGGGCGCTGGCCTCACCGCTCACGCGCCGCACGTCGTCGGCCATCGGGCCGGTCATCTTCTGGCCGCCGCTGCCGGGCGGGGCGCCCTTGGCGGGGTCATATTCCCAGTTGTCATGCACCGGGGTCTGCTCGATCTCGCGCAGCGCCTTCGCGGCGTCGGCCATCTTGCCGGTGCCCTTCTTGACCTGCGGGTCGCTGGTGCCGTAGCGGTTGCCTGCCCACTGGCCGATGCCGTTGATGCCTCGCAGCAGCATCTGGTCGTCCTGGCGCTGGCTGCTGGCCACGCTGTTGAACAGGTTGCCGGCCGAGCTCATGCCGTTGATGGCCGTGTTGAAGCCCTGCGTCATGGTCGGGGTGCCGCTGGTGGCCGACTGCAGCGCCTGCCCGGCCGCGCTTGCGCCAGCACTTCCGGTAGTGGTCGCAATGTTCTGCTGCGTGGCCTGCTGGGTGGCGATGCCTCGGCCCAGGTTGGCGACGTCGGCCATGCGGGCGTAGCCCTGCTGCTCCACCTGCCGCGCTGCGCCGGTCATCGCGCCGCCGCGCGCCGCGGCCTGCCGCACCGCAGAGTCTTCGGCCAGCGCCTGCGCACGCGCGGAACCCGGGGCCACGCCGGCACGGGCCAGCGCGCGGTCGTTGGCCTGCCGCGCCGCGTTGGCGCTCATGTCCACGTCGGCGGCAGCACTAGCCGCGGCCTGCGCGCGGCGCTCGGGGGTGTCGTAGGTCGTCGCTTCCTGCACCCGCCGCTGCTCGACCGGGCGGAAGGTCGTGCGGTTGTACTGGTCCAGTTCCTGCGCCTGGTCCACGGCGAACTGCATGCCGCGGATCTGCTGGTCGGCGATGGCGTTCTGCCGCGTGGCCGCGCCTTCCCGCAGCGGGGCCTCGTTGGCGTAGGTCGTGCGATACCAGTCGAAGGCGTCGCGGGACAGTTGCAGTTGGCCCTGCGCCACCGCAGCTGCTGCCGCCGTCGCCCCGCTGGCGTTGCTGCTGGCTTGGTCGCTGGCCCACAGGCCCGCGCCGAGTTGGAGAAGGGAAATCCAGTCGCCTACGCCCATTGCGGATGCTCCTGCGTTCGTCGCGCCGGTGAAGTTGGTGCCGTTCCACGCGCCGCTGCCGACGGTTGATCCAGTGCCGCCGGCCACCGTGCCCGCGCCGCCACCAGCGCCGGCCGAACTGGCGCCGTAGCCGGGCGTGCCCACGGCGCTCTCGGCGAGGGCTGCGTTCGTGGCTGCACCGCCGCCAACTGCTGCCGTCATGCCGCCTGCACCCGCCGAACTGGCGCCGTAGCCAGCGGTGCCAACAGCGCTTTCCGCAAGAGCCGCGTTCGTGGCTGCGCCACCAGCGGCAGTTGCGCCACCGGCACCAGCCAGAGCCCCACCGTACACCCCGGTGCCGCCGCCTGCGCCGCCGGCCACTGCTGCCGCAGTCGGAGCCGAAGTCAGGCCCGCACCGGCAAGGGCGCTGCCGCCGAAGTAGCCGCCCGCCACCAACAGCAGCGCGTCGCGCATGAAGTCGCCGCGATCCACCGGGTTGGTCCCCACAGGCGGCCCGATGGGCTGGCCCTGCGCATTCAGGCCCACCACGTAGGTGATGCCGTTGAGGTTCACGTACCGGTAGCTGGACGCGCCGGGCATGTCGCGCTGCGCGATCTGGAATGCTTCGCTGTCGCGGCCTAGCTCATATTGGCCGCTCATGTTGACCGCGTTCGGGTCATACTGCTGCCCGGTCGATTGCTGGAACTGCGCCCACTTCGTCGGGTCGTTGATGTAGGCCATGTCCCAGTCGGACGCGGGTGCAAGGCCCTGCTGCTGCCACCACGGCGCTGCCACCTGCGCGTCGGTGCGCGGGTCCACCACGGCAGGGCCGACAGGCTGGCCGGTGAGAGTCTGGTTGTACGGCGCCACCGCGGTCTGCATCGTCGGCATGTGCTGGTCCTCACGGCGCCAGCGGCGCCTGCTCTTGGCACCGTAACCCGGGAACCCCGGAAATCAACCCATCAGGCCAGCGTCAGGTTTGCCACCCGGGTGACGCCATCGGTGCCGCGCACGCTCACGCGAAGGTTCGTGTTGGTGGTGAGGCTGAACACCATCGTCTGGTTCACGGTCAGGGATGGCGCTGCGGTGTTGGCCTTCCAGATGGCGTTCTGGCTGGCATCCAGGCGCAGCGCTTCCAGCAGCACACCGGCCGAGGTGTTGCCGCCGGCTGCCGTCGGCGCGGTCAGGAACGACAGAGCCATGCCGCCCGTGGTGTCGCCGTTGAAGCCTTCTGCCGCCTCGGCGGCGATGACGGCGCCGAACTTCGGGTTCGTGGTCGTGAGCTGGCCGTCCGTCGAGCCGAACTTGATGGCCGGCATGTACTTGTTGGTGGTGTTGGCGTCGGCCGCCACAAGTTCGATCCCGGCGCCGTCCTGCGTCAAGTCTGGAGAGCCGACGCTGGTGCTCTGCACGCGGAACTTGGCGGCGGTCCCGCTGGCCTGCACGTGCAGCCGAACCTGCGGCACGACACCCAGCCCCATGTCGGCCGTTGCGTTCATCTGCATGCCGGTGACGCCCCCCACCAGGAACGAGTGCCCGGTCACGGTCGTGCCGGTGCGCGTGATGCGGTAGGCGATGGCTGCCGTGTCGTTCGCGTCGTTGGTGGTGCCGATGACGAACGATCCGCTGCCGACGTATGCGCGCCACTTGCGGTTGTCGCCTGCCGCGTCCGTCTCGTCCCACAGCAGAACCGGGTTGGTGCTTGCCAGGTGCAGCGTGTTCAACGGCGCCGTCGTGCCGATGCCCAGCCCGGTCGTGGTCACGCGCAGGCGGTCGGAGCCGGCCAGCGCCACGCCGATGCTGTTGGTGCCCGGCCGGTAGAAGCCGGTGTCCGGGTCGGCAGTGAAACGGACCCCCGGGCTGGAAACGCTTCCATCTCCGAACTGCCCTGCCCCTGCGCCGTCGCGCACCGCGGCGAAGTCGTTGATGAGGGTCTGCGCCGCCGTGGCCAGGGTCTGCACGATGCCCTGCGTGGGCACGATCTTGTAGGCCGCACCCGACGTGCTGGCGCTGGCGTAGGGCTCGGCCAGGGTCAGCTGCGTGTTGGAATCCACGCTCAGGATCTCGTAGGTGAAGCGGTCGGGGCCGATGAAGCCGTGCCCGGCCTTCACGTTCGCCACCCAGGAGGTGCCCGAGCCCGTGACGGTAGGGCTGCCGCTGGTGACACTGACGGTGCCGGATTTGTACCACGCCACGTTCTTCTCCTTACAGCGCGGCGAGCGCGCTCTTGGCCGATTCCTCGGCTGCTTCGATCTCGGCCTCGGTGGTGCAGGCCATGACGGATTCCTTGCCGGCGAAGCGCGCGCCCTCGATGGCCGGCCCCTTGTCGTCGTCGAACACCGCCGCGGCGCTGATGATCGAAGCGGCAGCGGCCAGCGCCGTCATGCCGCGCGCGGCGGCCTCGTGCGCGATGTAGGGCGGCACGGTGGCGTCGGGGTCCAGCGCGTGCGCCGCGGTGTAGGCCTGCGCCTGCGCCAGCTTCACCTCGTAGACCCGCGATTGCAGCGGCAGGTCGGTGAGGTACTTCACGCGCGCCGCGCCGGCCGCCGCGTCGATGCGCTTGCAGGCCCTGATCCGAAGGAGTGCGAGACTGGTCATGCTTCGTAGATCGCGTGAAGAATGCGGGTCACGGTGGCAACCAGTTCGTTGGTGCCGTCATTGCGGATGCTCACGCGCACGCGCGTTTGCTTCTCGCCAGCCAGAGTGACTGCCTGGGTCTGCGACCAGGTGCGCGTTGTGGCCAGCGACTGCCACACCCCCAGCGTGCCGCCGGTCAGGGCGTCGCCGCTCTCGATCTCAGCGAAGCCGCTGAAACTGCCCGACACCGTGCCCTTGAACCACTCGGCCACATCGGTCCAGAGGCCGCCGTTGACGCGCTGCTGCACCTTGCCAGTCGTGTTCAGCCGGAACTCGGCCACCGCGTCGGTGCCGGTGGCGAACCGCGAGGCGAGCGTGTAGCCGCTCGAACTGTTCGGGCCGGTGGACGGCGTGGCGCGCTTGATCTTGGCGACGTTCACGCGCAGCGGCCCCTGCGTCGGGCTGCCGCTGCGCGTGGCCTGGATCTCGATCCAGCCGCTGTCGATGCCCGTGCCCATGCCGCTGATGGTGATGGTGGCACCGCTGACGCCGGTGGTGATGCTCGCGTCGCTCTTGCTGCTGACCGAGAAGGTCCACAGCGAAGTCTCGTCGCTGGTGCTGCGCTGCACCTTGCCCACCACGGGGAAGGTCTGCCCGGCGTCGATAAGCCCGGTGCTGTCGGCGTTGAAGGCCACCGCGTAGGTGCTCAGGGACGCGACGATGGTGCCCAGGCCGTTCAGCACGGGCGCGCCGGTGCCGTTGTAGGTGATGTTGCCGTCGGCAGTGCCCAGCGCGAAAGTGCCGTCGGCGTTGATGACGGCACCACTTCCGGTCATGGTCGTGCCGCTGATGGCGGGCGAACTGCCGACGCGCAACTGGCCATTGAACGTGCCGGTGGCGGCAGACAATGCCCCAGCGAAGGTGCCGGTTGCCGCAGAAAGCGAGCCCGCAAAGGTGCCGCCCGAGGCGTAGATCATCCCGCGCACGACGGCGTTGCTGAACTCCACATTGCCGTTGCCCTGAATGCGCCAGCCGGCCGAGCCGGTGACGAAGCCGGTGCTGCTCATGTCCGCGCCGACGCGCAGCGACCCGGTGGTCAGCTGCGCCACGCTGATGTCGGCCGCGACGATCTGGTCGGCGATCAGCGTGGCGATGCGGGCATACAGCGCCGACAGGTTCACGATGAAGGCCGCGTCCATGTAGACGCCGGCCGGGATCGTCACGCCGCCCTCGCTGCTGGTGCTGGTCCGCACGATAAAGGGCTTGCTGTCGGCAGCGCCCGAGCCGGCCGGTGCGGTGATCCAGAACTGGTCGGCGCGCACGCCGAAGTCGATGCGCGGGCCGGCCGTGGCCGTGGCCGTGGCCGACAGGCCGAAGCCGCCCACCACGGTGCGCCCGCCCGACGACACCTCGGCGCGCAGGGTGTAGAGCGCCGCCACCGATCCGTCCAGCGCCGCCCGGGTGCTTTCCTCGGTCAGCAGCCGGGCATAGGTCGGGTTGTTGCCCGAGGTCGGGCTGTTGACCGATGCCTCCAGGCCCAGCGTCCTGGCCGCCAGCGCGGAGTTGCCGCTGGTGCCGTTGGTCACGGTCAACTCCACCACGTCGAGCGCCGCAGCCGTTGCCACCACGCCGGTGGTGACGTTGTTGACCGTCGCTTCCAGGTCCGTCGTGCGGCTGGCCAGCGCCACGTTACCCTGGGTGCCGCTGTTGACCAGCGTTTCCACCACGTCCAGCGCCAGCGAAGTCGCGGTCACGCCCGTGGTCGGGTTGTTGACCGTGGACTCCAGCGTGCTCGCGCGCGTGGCCAGCGCGCTGTTGCCGCTGGTCGCGTTGGTGGTCACCGCCTCCAGAGCCGTTGCGCGCGCCAGCAGGCCGGTGCTGGGCGTGTTCACCGACGATTCCAGCCCGCTGATGCGCGTCACCTGCGCGTCGTCGGCGTCCACCCGGGCGCTCAGTTCCTCGAACAGCAGGCCCGACGTCACCAGCGACAGGTCGGTGCCGGCGTAGGTGCCGCGCAACTGGGCGGCCAGCGTGGTGCGTTGCAGCGCCTCGGCCTCGTCGCCGCTGGCGCGGACCAGTTCCTCCTGCTCCAGCGCCGCGGCCAGCACGGCGTCGCCAGCGTCCACGGCTGCGGTCAGCGTCACGATGCGCTGCGCCAGCTGCTCGTCCTCCGATGCGCGCACCACGTTCGCCAGCGTGATGGCCGCGCCCCGGTCCTCGGCCTCGGCCAGCAGGTCGGCCGCCCGGGTCTTGCTCTCCTGGTAGGTGCTCAGGATGTTCGCCAGCGCCGCGGCAGCCGCTTCGTCGATGCTGTCGGAGATGCTGTTGATCGGCGTGCCGATGTCGATGTAGAGCTGGCTTGCGGTGATCTGGTTGGTCAGGATCTCCAGCAACTGCTCGATGTCCTGGCCCGTGGTGCCGGTGACGCCGTTGGTGCCGCCGGCCGGGCTCACCGACAGCACGCCGTCGTTCGTCTCGAACTTGGCCCACACGTGCCACTGCGTGTTGAGCTCGCTCGGCAGGGAGATGATGGTCAGCGGGTGCGTGGCCGTTGCCACCACCTGCGCGTCGCCGAAGGTCGGCAGCGGCGCGGTGCTGGCCGGGTCGCGCTTGACGGCGTAGATCAGCGTGTGCTTGTTGCCGCGGCCCTGCGTGTAGGTGACGCCGCTCCACGTCAGGATGACCTGGCTGAAGCCGGGGAAGATGGCGAGGTCGCTGACCGTCGGCGGGGGCGTCAGGTCGGGCGTGTCGCCGCCACCGCCGCCGGTGCCGGGCACGATGATCGTGGTGCTGCTGCCGCCGCTGCCGCCACTGCGCAGGCGCAGCGCCGCGTCGCGCGGGTCGCCTCGCAGGCCCAGCAGGATCTGCAGTTCTTCGCGGATGCGCTGGAGCGTTCGCCGCAGGTCCGGGTCCAGCCCCTCGGGGATGGGCGGGATGTCCTTCACCGTGGTCATGGCCGGCGCAGGTCGTCCACGTCGGTGCCGCCGCGCACCGCGATCACGCGCGCGGCCGACGACACTTCCACCTGGAACTGGTCGGCGTACTTCGCCACGTTCGGCCGCACGCTGTCGTCGCTGGTGATGCTGCGGTCCACGATCAGCAGGCCGTCGGCCCACACCTTCAGCGTCACCGGGTAGCCCTTGGCGATCACCTCCCAGGCCTGCATGCAGGTGGGCTCGGGCGTCTGGATCAGCTTGCTCTTGAAGGTCGCCGTCATCGCGCTGCCCGCGTCCCAGCGGCGCACGTTGCCGCCGTCGAGCACATAGAGCCGGTCGCTGATGGGGTCGCGGTAGACCGCGTGGTAGCCCGTGCCCAGGAAGTAGATGCCCTGCGGGTTCTTCGGGTCGATCAGGAAGCCCTTGCGGGTCGCGCCGTCCTCGTAGAAGCAGATGTAGAAGCCCAGCACGCGGCTGGCGATCATCGTGCTCGGGTTCAGCGCCTGCCACTGCTCGCGCGTGAGCATGTCGCCGGTCAGGAGCCGGAAGCCGCCGTCGCCATACCAGCACAGCCCTTCCTCGGACGGCCACACCACGCCCTTGTAGGCCTCGCCCTCGTTGAACTCCACCACGCCGCGCACGCTGGCGCACGGGCGGTTGATCTTGGCCGGCTCGTCGTCCATCGACTCCGGGGCCGTGCCGTTGATGAGGTAGGCGTCTCCGGTCGTCAGCACCAGCAGGCGCTGGCCCCACACGGCTTGCGCGATGGCCTTGCTCGGCAGGCCGATCTCGTAGCCGATGGGCCAGGCGTAGTGCTTGTACGGCTCGCAGAAGCGCACCGTCTTGCCCGACAGGATCGAAAACATGCCGCCCCACAGCTTCGTCAGGCAGGTGCCGTCAGCCGGCGGCGGGCGCCAGCCGGTGGTCTGCAGCGGGTCGCTGCCCACGCTGCGCGCGTCGTCAATGGGGTTGGTCGGCGTCGAGCCGATGACCCACTCGCGCAGGAAGAAGTAGTCGCCAGCCGTGCCGGTGCCGGGCACGAAGCGGTACAGGCGGATCTTCGTGATGCCGTAGGCGCCCGACGGCGCGGTGTCGAAGCCGCTCAGGTCGAACGTCGTGCCGGGCTTGTTCAGCAGCGTGTTGCTCACCGGCGAGGGCGCCGACTCCCAGCCCAGGTCGTTCACGAAGGTGTAGACCCACAGGTAGGCCTGATCCGTGCCGGTGGCGCTGGCGGTGTTCACGGCCGCGGTCAACGCGGTGGTGGGGGCCGGCACCGACAGTTCGCGCGTTGCCTGCGGGTACGGCGCGCCGCCGCTCAGGGCGATCACGTTGTCCGTCCACTTCGGCGTGCCGCTGCCGCTAAAGTAGGTGCGCTCGGTCGTGTCGTCGGTGTCGAAGCCGCGCACGGCGTGGACCACGGTGCTCCAACTGAGCCAGTAGTCCGCTTCGCTGGCCACGTCCTGGCCCATGCGGTGGATCGTCAGGCGCTGCGGGCTGGTGGGCACGCTGGCCACGGCCGAGCCGGGTGCGTTCCACGGGCGCAGGTCGCCGTAGCCCGGCCGCTGGTTGAGCGACTGCACGCCGACACCCGTCGGCAGCAGCAGTTCATCGAAGGCGAGGTTGGCCCCCAGGAAGGCGGTGATGTCGAGCGTGCTCACGTCGCCAGCATCGCCCGCGAATGCCCGAATGCAACGCGCTACGGGCGGCGCTCGAAGTGCGGCACGTCCTTGAACGAGCGCCAGAACCCGCCCCAATCGTTTTTGGGGTTCAGCGACTTCCAGAACTCACCCAGCGGGCGCAGCGTCTCGATGTCGTACACCAGCTTCCCGTCCTTCATGAAGTACAGGTCGATGGCGCAGTTGCGCAGGTGGTTGCTGTTCATCGTGGTGGACCGGCCGGCCTTCACGTGCAGCGCCTGCTGCTCTGCGCTGCGGCCGAGTTCGCGGCCCGACACCTTGAAGCCCAGGTCCGTGGCCTTGATGACCAGCCGGCACGTGTCCAGCAGGAAGGCCGCTTGCTCGTCGAACAGGCTCATGCCTTGTTCCCCTTCCACATGCTGATGCCCTTCTCGACCGAGCGGCCGACGAAGTAGGCGCCGAAGGCCAGCTTCAGCAGTTCGCCGATGAGCTCGATGTAGAGGTTGTCGGGCTTGAAGCCGGTGCTGCCGTTCAGGAAGGCCATCAGCGTGACCATCGTCAGCAGGAAGATCAGCACCAGCGGGCGGATGTTCTTCGACAGCCACGAGTCGCTGGCCATGTCGAACTTCCAGCGGTCGGTGACGGCCGACTGCGCGGCCATCTCGGCGCGCAGATCCTGCTCACCCTTGGCCAGCACGAACTCGTTCAGGTCGCTCTCGCGCTCGATCTGCAGTTCCATCAGCCGGATGCGGCCGGCCTCGGTGCCCAGCGAGTCCTCTAGGTTGATGCCCAGCTTCTGCTCCACGGCTTCCTTGCCCTTGGCGAGCACGGCATTGCCGATGAGGCCCAGGCCTTGGGCGGCGAGGGTCTTGGCGAGGATGGCGAGTGCGGGAAGCATGGCAGCCCCTTCAGTTCTTGTTGCCGATGGCGTCGGAGATGGCGCTGACGAGGCCGGTCTTCCAGGCCACGATCAGCATCACGATGCCCACGATCCAGAACACGAAGCGGATGACGGCAGCCCCCACGATGCGCTGCGCTTCCTCGGCGTAGGTGTTGGTCACTTTCTGAGCGAAGTCCCTGTCGGTCACGGTTTCGATCAGCCGGGCAATGACGACTTGGCCGGCGTGGTTGCCGATCTCCTGCGCCATCGCGCGGTCGCGGTCGGTCAGGTGCGATCTGTATGCTTGGTCATCGGACACGTTGCGCCTCCTGGGCGAT
>VFQM010000599.1_pt1 | contig 38733 bp, 31 predicted proteins | sample 3512391 | NCBI WGS metagenome assembly VFQM01 (sample SAMN10412369, study PRJNA504923) | tailings metagenome | isolation source: Replicate 1 from Balatoc abandoned mine | place: Philippines
GCCAGGGCATCGAGTTCGACTACTGCTGCGTGCACGCCGCGCTCGCCCTGCGCGAGGACGGCTACGAGACCATCATGGTCAACTGCAACCCGGAGACCGTCTCGACCGACTACGACACCTCCGACCGCCTCTACTTCGAGCCGCTGACGCTCGAGGACGTGCTGGAGATCGTCGACCTCGAGAAGCCCAGGGGCGTGATCGTGCAGTACGGCGGCCAGACCCCGCTCAAGCTCTCCCGCGCGCTGGAGGCCAACGGCGTGCCGATCATCGGCACCAGCCCCGACAGCATCGACCTGGCCGAGGACCGCGAGCGCTTCCAGAAGCTGGTCGAGCAGCTGGGCCTGCTGCAGCCGCCCAACCGCACGGCGCGCAATGCCGAGCAGGCCATCGCCCTGGCCAACGAGATCGGCTACCCGCTGGTGGTGCGCCCGAGCTACGTGCTCGGCGGCCGCGCCATGGAGATCGTCTATTCCGATGCCGACCTGGCCCGCTACATCCGCGAGGCCGTCCAGGTGTCGAACGATTCGCCGGTGCTGCTCGACCGCTTCCTCGACAACGCCGTCGAGGTCGACGTCGACGTGATCGCCGACAAGGACGGCAAGGTGCTGGTCGGCGGCATCATGGAGCACATCGAGGAGGCCGGCGTGCACTCCGGCGACTCGTCCTGCTCGCTGCCGCCGTACTCGCTGTCGGCGGCGGTGCAGGACAAGCTTCGCGTCCAGGTCGCCGAGCTGGCGCGCGCGCTGAAGGTCGTCGGCCTGATGAACACCCAGTTCGCCATCGCCTTCGACGGCGAGGGCAGGGAAACGATCTACCTCCTGGAGGTCAACCCGCGCGCCTCTCGCACCGTGCCCTTCGTCTCCAAGGCCATCGGCCGCCCGCTGGCGAAGATCGCCGCGCGCTGCATGGCCGGCAAGACCCTGGCGGAGCAGGGCGCCACGAAGGAGATCGTGCCGTCGTACTACGCGGTGAAGGAGGCGATCTTCCCCTTCGCCAAGTTCCAGAACGTCGACCCGATCCTCGGCCCCGAGATGCGCTCCACCGGCGAGGTCATGGGCAGCGGCCGCACCTTCGCCGAGGCCTTCGGCCGCGCCGAGGAAGCCGCCAACATCAAGGCCCCGGTCGCCGGCAAGGCCTTCCTGTCGGTGCGCGACCCGGACAAGAAGCGCCTGCTGCCGGTCGCCCGCGACCTGGTCGATCGCGGCTTCAGCCTCGTCGCCACCGAGGGCACGGCCAGGTTCCTGCAGGGCGAGGGCATTGCCTGCGAACGCGTGAACAAGGTGATCGAGGGCCGCCCGCACGTGGTGGACCTGATCAAGAACGGCGAGATCAGCTATATCGTCAATACGACCGAGGGCAAGCAGGCGATCGCCGACTCGTTCTCGATCCGGCGCGAGGCCCTGCAGCACCGCGTCACCTATTCGACCACGATCCCGGGCGCGCGCGCCCTGATCCGCGGCACCGACACGCGCAACGATCCGCGGGTCTGGTCGCTGCAGGAGATGCACAAGGAGCTTCACGGATGAGAGCCCCCCTGACCACCAAGGGCGCCACGCGCCTGCGCGAGGAACTCGAGCACCTCAAGTCGGTCAAGCGGCCAGCGGTGATCAACGCCATCGCCGAGGCCCGCGCCCACGGCGACCTCAAGGAAAACGCCGAGTACCACGCCGCGCGCGAGCAGCAGGGCTTCATCGAGGGCCGCATCCAGGAGCTGGAGTACGTGCTCTCGCATGCGCAGCTGATCGACGTCGCCCACCTCAACGCGGGCAGCCGCGTGGTGTTCGGCGCGACCGTCGAACTGGCCGATTGCGAAACCGGCGACGAATCCACCTACCAGATCGTTGGCGACCTGGAGGCGGACATCAAGCAGGGCCTGATCTCGGTGTCCTCGCCGCTGGCGCGCGCGCTGATCGGCAAGCACGAGGGCGATACGGTCACGATCCAGGCGCCGGCCGGCGCGCGCGACTACGACATCGTCGCCGTCCGCTACGAAGGCTGATCCCGCCGTGGCCGGGGACCGCGCCACCCTCACCCTGCTGCTGCCCGAGCGCCGGCGCTTCGCCAGCCAGCCGCTGCCAACTGCGCTGGCGCGGTCGCTGGGCCGCGCCGATGCGCTGCCCGCCGGCGAGGCGGGTGGACGCGCCCAACTGCTGCGCCATTTCGACCTGCTGCCGCGCGGCTGGCCCGCCGCCGCGCTCACCCGCGCGCTCGACGCCGGCGATGCGCCCCTGCACGCCTGGCTGCGCGCCGATCCCGCGCACGTGCGCCCGGACATGACCGGCGCCCGGGTGCTGGCGATCGGTGAGCTCGGCCTCTCTCCCGCGGACGCCGCGTCCTTGCTCGAACCCCTGCGCCCGCTGTTCGGCGATGCAGGCTTCCCCCTCTCCGCCCCGGTGCCCTCGCGCTGGTACCTGGCGCTACCGGCGGAGGCCAGGCTGCCGGACTTCGCGCCGCCCGAGGCGGTGCTGGGCGACGACCTGTTCAACCACCTGCCCGAGGGGCCCGAGGGCAGGCGCTGGCGCGCCCTGCTCAACGAAGCGCAGATCCTGCTGCACCAGCATCCGCTCAACGCGGCCCGGGCCGCCGCCGGCCTGCCGACGGTCAACAGCCTGTGTTTCTGGGGCTTCGGACGGCTGCCGGACCACGTGCGCACGCCGCACGCGGCGGTGTTCGGCGACGACCCGCTGCTGCGCGCGCTGGCCGCGCGCGCCGGCGTGCCGGTGGCGGAAGAGGGCGCGACCCTGATGGACCTGCGTGCGCTGCGCGACGTGGCCGGCCTGGCCGAGGCGGTCGCGGCGGGGCTGTCGGGCGGCGCCCGGCTCGTGCTCGATTTCGCCGATGGCGCGCGCATCGGCCTCGCGCCCGCGCAGCGCTGGCGCCTCTGGCGCCGGCCGCGGGCCGCGCTGGCATGACGCCGGCCGGTCCGCGCCTGCGCCGGCGCGAAATCCCTGCGTTCACGCCCTGGGCCGACGGCACGCCGCCGGTGCTGCAGCGCGTCTATGCCGCGCGCGGCGTGCTTTCGCCGGCGGACGCCGAGCTCAAGCTCGCGCGCCTCGCGGCGCCGGACGCGCTCGGCCAGGCCGATGCCGCCGCCGCGCAGCTGGCCGAGGCCATCGCCGCCGACCGGCACATCCTCGTGGTCGGTGATTTCGACTGCGACGGCGCCACCGGCACCGCGCTCGCCGTGCGCGGCCTGCGAATGCTCGGCGCGCGCCGCGTCGGCTATCGCGTGCCGCACCGCATCCGCCACGGCTATGGCCTCTCGCCGGCCCTGGTCGAGGACCTCGCCCCGCTGTCGCCCGACCTGCTGCTGACCGTGGACAGCGGCATCGCCTGCCATGCCGGCGTGGATGCCGCCCGCCAGCGCGGCTGGCAGGTCATCGTCACCGACCACCACCTGCCGGGCGAGTCGCTGCCCGCCGCCGACGCCATCGTCAACCCGAACCTGCGCGGCGATGGCTTCCCGAGCAAGGCCCTGGCCGGCGTCGGCGTCGTCTTCTACCTCCTGCTGGCCCTGCGCCGGCAGCTTCGCGAGGCCGGGCGACTGCCCGCGCCGGAGCCCGACCTGGCGACGCTGCTCGACCTGGTCGCGGTCGGCACGGTCGCCGACCTCGTACCCCTGGACTACAACAACCGACTGCTGGTCGCCGCCGGCCTGCGCCGCATGCGCGAGGGCCGCCTGCAGCCCGGGCTGCGCGCCCTGGCCGAATGCGCCGGCCGGCCGCTGGCGACGCTGTCGGCGACCGACATCGGCTTCGCCCTCGGCCCGCGCCTGAACGCCGCCGGCCGGCTCGAGGACATGGCCATCGGCATCGAGCTGCTGCTCAGCGACGATCCCGCGCGTGCCTTCGAACTCGCGCGCGCACTGGACGCGATCAATGCCGAACGCCGCGACCTGCAGGCCCAGATGGTCGAGGAGGCCGAGGCGCTCGCCGCCCGCGCCGTGCACGGGGAGGGCGCCCTGCCGGACGTGCTCTGCGTGCACGACCCGGGCTGGCACGCCGGCGTGGTGGGCCTGGTCGCCTCGCGGCTCAAGGAGCGCTGGCATCGCCCGGCCCTGGCCTTCGCCCGCGCCGACGATGCCGACGGCGCACTGTTGAAGGGCTCGGCGCGATCGATCCCGGGCCTGCACATCCGCGATGCGCTGGCGGCGGTCGATGCCCGGCATCCCGGCCTGATCGAACGCTTCGGCGGCCACGCCATGGCGGCCGGCCTGAGCCTGCGCGCCGGGCGCCTGCCCGAATTCTCGGCGGCCCTGCAGGCGGTGGTGTCGGCGCAGCTCAGCGACGAGCAGCGAGAGGCCGAACTCTGGAGCGACGGCGAACTCGACCGCGCCGAGATGGGCCGCGACCTGGCCGAACGCCTGCGGCTCGCCGGACCCTGGGGCCAGGGCTTTCCCGAGCCGGTGTTCGACGGCGAGTTCGATGTGCTGGAGGGGCGTCCGGTCGGCGGCCGGCACCTGAAGCTGCGGCTGCAGCCGGCGGCCGGCGGGCCGGCGCTGCCCGGCATCCAGTTCGGCGGCTGGCAGGGCGCGGCGCCTTCGGGCCGGGTGCGGATCGCCTACCAGCTCGACCTCGACGACTGGAACGGCCGCCGCGGCATCCAGCTCCTCGTCCGGCACCTCGCCCCCGCCCCGTAGGAGCGCCTTCAGGCGCGATCCGGGCAAGGGTGGGAGCGCCTTCAGGCGCGATGTTCCCGCGGTGGTCGCGCCTGAAGGCGCTCCTACGTCCGCGGGGGCGGTGATATCATTCGCGGCCATTTCGACACAGCCGCGGAAGCCCATGGAGCTCAATCCCGTCCGCCAGCGCATCGCCGACCTCCGGGGCCGGCTGGATGCGCTCAGGGGGTATCTTTGACTTCGACCTCAAGGTCGAACGCCTCGAGGAAGTGAACCGGGAGCTGGAAAGCCCCGACGTCTGGAACGATCCCGAGCGGGCCCAGGCCCTGGGCCGCGAGCGCTCCTCGCTGGACAAGGTGGTCGGCGGCATCCGCACCCTGACCGAGGGCCTGGTCGGCGCCGGCGAGCTGCTCGAGCTGGCCGAGATGGAGGACGACGAAGACACGGCCTCGGCCGTGGTCGAGGACGTCGAGAAATACGCCCGCGACGTCGAGAAGCTGGAATTCCAGCGCATGTTCTCGGGCAAGATGGATTCGGCCAACGCCTTCGTGGACATCCAGGCCGGCGCCGGCGGCACCGAGGCCCAGGACTGGGCCGAGATGCTGCTGCGCATGTACCTGCGCTGGTGCGAATCGCGCGGCTGGAAGACCGAGCTGATGGAAGTCAGCGGCGGCGAAGTGGCGGGCATCAAGTCGGCGAGCTTCCGCGTCGAGGGCGATTTCGCCTACGGCTGGCTCAAGACCGAGACCGGCGTGCACCGCCTGGTGCGCAAGTCGCCCTTCGACTCGGACAACCGCCGGCACACCAGCTTCACCTCGGTCTTCGTCGCGCCCGAGGTGGACGACAAGATCGACATCGAGATCAACCCGGCCGACCTCAAGACCGACGTGTACCGCTCGTCCGGCGCCGGCGGCCAGCACGTGAACAAGACCGAGTCGGCCGTGCGCATCACCCACGTGCCGACCGGCGTGGTCGTGGCCTGCCAGACCGAGCGCAGCCAGCACGCCAACCGCGACCGCGCCATGAAGATGCTGGCCGCGCGCCTGTACGAGCTGGAGATGCAGAAGCGCAACGCCGAGAAGGACGCGCTCGAGGCCAGCAAGTCCGACATCGGCTGGGGCAGCCAGATCCGCAACTACGTGCTCGACCAGAGCCGCATCAAGGACCTGCGCACCGGCATCGAGCGCTCGGACACGCAGAAGGTGCTCGACGGCGACCTGGACGAGTTCATCGAAGCCAGCCTCAAGGCCGGCCTGGAAGTCGGCGCGAAACGCACCGACGCCTGATCCCGCCCTCCCGGGGGTGGGAGCGCCTTCAGGCGCGATGGCCCCGGGTCGCGCCTGAAGGCGCTCCTACCAACGACACCCATGAGCGACGCCATGAACGAGCCCAGCCAGACGCCCGCCGCCGACGAGAATTCGCTGATCGCCGAGCGCCGCGCCAAACTCGCGGCCTTGCGCGGCCAGGGCATCGCCTTCCCGAACGACTTCGTGCGCGCCGACTACGCCGGCGACCTGCAGGCCGAATTCGCCGACAAGGACGCCTGGCCCACCGACAGGCTCGAAGCGCTCGACCGCCGCGTCGCCGTCGCCGGCCGCCTGATGGCCAAGCGCGTGATGGGCAAGGCCAGCTTCGCGCAGATCCAGGACATGTCCGGCCGCATCCAGCTCTACCTGCAGGGCAGCGAGCTGGGCGAGGCCTACGAGGCCTTCAAGGGTTGGGACATCGGCGACATCGTCGCGGTCGAGGGCGGCCTCACCCGTACCCGCACCGGCGAGCTGTCGGTCAAGGCCGACCGCCTGCGCCTGATGACCAAGTCGCTGCGCCCGTTGCCCGACAAGTTCCACGGCCTGGCCGACGTCGAGCAGCGCTACCGCATGCGCTACGTGGACCTGATCGTGAACCCGGAGGCGCGCGAGGTCTTCGTGCAGCGCTCGAAGATCGTCTCGGCGATGCGCGCGTGGCTCGATGCGCGGCGATTCCTCGAAGTCGAGACGCCGATGATGCATTACATCCCCGGCGGCGCCACGGCCAAGCCTTTCACCACCCACCACAACGCGCTCGACCTCGACCTCTACCTGCGCGTGGCGCCCGAGCTCTACCTCAAGCGACTGGTGGTCGGCGGCCTGGAGCGCGTCTACGAGATCAACCGCAACTTCCGCAACGAGGGCGTGTCCACCCGGCACAACCCCGAGTTCACGATGCTGGAGCTGTACGAGGCCTACGCCACCTACCACGAGGTGATGGACCTGACCGAGGGCCTGATCCGCGAGGTGGCGCTGCGCGTGCGCGACACCACCCACCTGCACTGGGAAGGCATGCAGATCGACCTGGGCCCGGCCTTCCGCCGCTGGTCCATGACCGACGCGGTGCTGGAGCACAACCCGGAGATCAGCCGCGGCGAGCTGCGCGACCTCGAGGCCATGCGCGGCCACTGCCGCCGCCTGGGCATCAAGTTCAAGGACGCCTACGGCTGGGGCAAGCTGCTGCTGGAGATCTTCGAGAAGACGGTCGAGCACACCCTGGTGCAGCCGACCTTCATCACCGACCACCCCGTCGAGGTCAGCCCGCTGGCCCGCGCCTCGGACCGCGACCCGGAGCTGACCGACCGCTTCGAGCTGTTCATCGGCGGCCGCGAGATCGCCAACGGCTTCTCCGAGCTCAACGACCCGGAAGACCAGAAGGCGCGCTTCCTGGCCCAGGTCGAGGCCAAGGAGGGCGGCGACGACGAGGCCATGCACTACGACGCCGACTACATCCGCGCCCTGGAATACGGCATGGCGCCGACCGGCGGCCTGGGCATCGGCATCGACCGGCTGGTGATGCTGGTGACCGATTCGGCCTCGATCCGGGACGTGCTGCTGTTCCCGTACATGCGGCCGGAGGGTGGTGCCTGAGCATTCGCCCAGGCACCCCCACGATCCGCGAAGCGGATCGCGGGCCCCGGGCTAGTGGCTTCCGAACCCCCGCGGCTGTCGCCGCGCCCCCCTTACCAAGGGGGGCTTCGTTTTTGGAGGGTATGCCGGAAGTTTGTGCGGCAAGTGCTTGCCGGGGTTGGGTTGCCGGGGGTAGGCTCGGGGCGAGCCGCTGACCGCGGCAATCACGGTGTCCGCACCCGGGAGCTTTGCGTGAACGTTCTTATCGTCGATGACCAGCCGTCCCAGCGGACGATGTTCCGCCACCTCCTCGAGGACATCAGCCCGGAGGTGAAGGTCACGGACTTCGGCGATCCGGTCGAGGCCCTGCTCTGGTCGCAGCGCACCTCGCCGGACCTGCTGCTGCTCGACTACCGCATGCCCAAGCTCGACGGCCTGGAGTTCGCCCGCCGCTTCCGCCGGCCGCTCTCGCACCGGGACGTGCCCATCATCCTGATCACCGTGGTGGGCGACGAGCCGATCCGCAATGCGGCGCTCGAGGCCGGCGTCATCGATTTCCTGGTCAAGCCGGTGCGCCCGCGTGAACTGCGCTCGCGCTGCCGCAACCTGCTGGCGCTGCGCCAGCAGCAGCAGAACCTCAAGAGCCGGGCCCACGAGCTCGAGCGCCAGCTGCTGGCGCGCATGCACGAGCTCGACGAGCGCGAGCGCGAGATCCTGCACCGCCTGGCCAAGGCCACGGGCTTCCGCGACGGCGGTAACGCCGGGCGGCTCGAGCGCCTGGGCCGCTACGCCGCGCTGCTGGCCGAGGCGATGGGCCTGCCCGAGGACGAGGTCAAGATGATCGAACTGGCCATGCCCCTGCACGACATCGGCAAGGTCGGCATCGCCGACGCGATCCTGGCCAAGCCCGGTCCGCTGGACGAGGCCGAGATGGCCGAGGTGCGCAGGCATCCGCGCCTGGGCTGGGAAGTGCTGCGCGACAGCAGCAGCAAGTTCGTGCAGGTCGGGGCGAGCATCGCCCTGGGCCACCACGAGCGCTGGGACGGCGGCGGCTACCCGGACGGCCTGGCGGGGGAGGACGTGCCGCTGCCGGCCCGCATCGCCGCCGTGGCGGACGTGTTCGAGGCCCTGACCACCGACCGGCCCTACCGCGCGGCCTGGCCGCTGGCCAAGGCCTTCGACTACCTGCGCGAGCACGCCGGCAGCCAGTTCGACCCGGCGGTGGTGGCCGCGGCGCTGACGCGGCGCGAGCGCATCGAGGAAGTGCACCGCTACTGCGGCCCGGCGTCCGCCTGACCGCGGGCGACGGGCTGCCTCGCCGGCCGACATGATCCGCGCCTTCGCCAACCGCCCCGACAGCGAACACGGCCAGGCGCTGGTGCGGCTAGCCATCGCGGCGATGCTGCTGGCCTACCTCGCCGGCCTGGCCACAGGCGACGCGGTTGGCCGCGAGCTGCGCCTGAGCGTGCTGGTGCTGCTGGCCGAAACCCTGCTGGGCCTGGGCATCGTGATCGCCATCGCGATGCGGCCGGGCGTGTCGCACGTGCGCCGCGTGGTCGGCATGCTCGGCGACTACGGCACGCTGGCGGCGATGATGATGCTCAAGGGCGAGGTGCTCGCGCCCCTGTACGTGATCATCCTCTGGGTCACGGTCGGCAACGGCCTGCGCTATGGCAGCCGCTACCTGTTCGCGGCCATGGGCCTGGCCCTGGTCACCTTCCTGGCGGTGATCCTGGGCACGCCGTACTGGCGCGCCAATCCCTACGTCGCCTGGGGCCTGCTGGTCGGCCTGGTGGCGATCCCGGCCTACCTGATCTCGCTGCTGCGCGACCTGCGCCGGGCCGGCGAGGAGGCCCGCCGCGCCAACGCCGCCAAGAGCCGATTCCTGGCCAACATGAGCCACGAGTTCCGCTCGCCGCTCAACGGCATCATCGGCATGGCCGAGCTGCTCTCGAGCACGCGGCTGTCGCCCGAGCAGCGCGAGGCGGCGGACGTCATCCAGACCTCGGCCCAGACCCTGCTGCTGCTGGTCGAGGACGTGCTGGACATCTCGGCCATCGAGGCCGGCAAGCTCAAGCGGCAGGACGGCGATTTCGCCCCGCGCGAGCTCGCCCGGCGCATCCGCACGATGCTGCAGCCGATGGCCGCGAACAAGAACATCCAGTTCTCGGTGGACGTGGACGAAGCGATGCCCTCGCGCCTGCACGGCGACGTCGGCCACCTGGGCCAGGTGCTGCTCAACCTGACGCACAACGCCATCAAGTTCACCGAGGCCGGCGGCGTGCGCGTGGCCTTCCTGGTGCGCGGACGCGAGGACGGGCGGGTGGCGCTGCGCTTCTCGGTGCGCGATACCGGCATCGGCGTGCCTGATTCGGCCAAGGCGACGATCTTCCAGGCCTTCGAGCAGGTCGACAGCGGGCCCTCGCGCCGGTTCGGCGGCACCGGCCTGGGCACGACCATCGCCAAGACCCTGACCGAGCTGCTCGGCGGCCGCATCGGCCTGGAGGACAACCCGGGCGGCGGCACCCATTTCTTCGTGGACCTGGAGATGCCCGAGGTCCGCGAGCCCGAGGCCGTGGCCGGCGCCGAAGAAGGCAAGGTCATCGCCTTCGACGATCCCTTCGTGCGCCACCGCGCCCGCGTGCGGCCGATGCGCATCCTGGTCGCCGACGACCAGCCGGCGAACCGGTTGGTGCTGCAGCGCCTGCTCGAGCGCGCCGGCCACCAGCCGGTGTTCGCCGAGGACGGCGAACAGGCCCTGGACCGGCTGGAGGCCGAGACCCTGGACGCGGCGATCATCGACCTGCACATGCCCGGCGTGGATGGCCTGGAGGTGATCAAGCAGGCGAGGGTGATGCAGGCCGGGGGTACGCGCACGCCCATCGTCGTGCTCAGCGCCGACGCCACCGTGGACGCGGTGCGCGAAACCGAGGCCGCGGGCGCCTACACCTTCCTCACCAAGCCGGTGGTGGCCGCGCGCCTGCTCGAGACCCTGGCCGAGATCGCCGGCGGCACCGGCGAGGAGTCGGCGGTGCCTTCGCGCAAGGACCGCAATCCCAGCCTGCGCACCGACGTGCTGGAGGAACTGGCCGGCATGGGCCTGGGCAAGGAATTCCTGCGCGACTTCACCGAACAGTGCCTTCGCGACGCCAGCCGCTGCCTGGCCGAAGCGGAGCGCGCCGCCGCGGGCGCCCGTTGGGAAGGCCTGCGCGAGGCCGCGCACGCGCTCAAGGGCGTGTCGGAGAACCTCGGCGCCCAGGTGCTGGTCGAACGCAGCACCGAACTCATGCGCGCCAGCGATGCCGTGCTGGCCAAGGAGTGGCGGCGTTACCTCGGCCTGCTGGGCGACCAGCTCGAGGGCACGGCGGCCCAGGTACGGCGCGAGGTCGCGCGCATTTCCTCCTCGCCCGCGCCCACGGGCGAGGGCAGCCGGCCGCCGGACCACGAGTCCGGCTGACCGGCCGCGCCCACCGCGGTCAGATCGCTTCGCGCAGCGGCGTGTCGCCCGCCACCCGGCGCTTCTGGGCCCGCACCAGGCGCTCCATCGTCTGCAGGCCGCGGTCGCCCAGGCGCATGGCCGCGTCCACCCAGGTCGTGGTGACGCGCATCAGCTCGTCCAGGCTCACCGGGTTGCAGGTCATGCGCACGGTGTTCATCGAGCGCAGGGCGTTGCCCATGCGCTTGCGGCGGCGGACCAGCTCGCGGGCCGCGGCCAGGCCTTCGCCGCGCGGCACCAGGAAATCCACCACGCCCATCTTGTGCAGCTCCTCGGCGGAGTAGACGTTGCCGTCGAGCATCATGCGCTCGGCCTGGGCCGGGGTGACCCGGCGCGACAGGAAGGTGTAGGCGCCCATGCCGGGGAAGAGGTCGAACAGCACCTCGGGGAAACCCATGCCGGTGCCTTCCTCGGCGATGATCGTGTGGCAGCACAGCGCGGCCTCGAAGCCGCCGCCGAGCGCCTCGCCCTGCACCACGGCGATGCTGTGCACGCGGTCGTCGGCCAGGCGGGCGAAGTGGAAGGCGACCGAGACGCAAAGCTGGGCGTAGGCCAGCAGGCGGGCGCGGTCGCCCGTGCGGATCAGGCGGGCGAACAGCTCGAGGTCGCCGCCGAGGTTGAACACGTCGGACTTCGAGGCCAGCACCAGGTGGCGCACCTCGTTCCCCGGGGCGTGGGCGTCGTTGGCCAGGCGGTTGGCGACCTGGCGCTGGCATTCGCGCAGGTCCACCAGCAGCTGCTCGCTGAAGCAGGGGCGGTAGCCGGCGCGGGTGTTGTGGTGCATGAAGCACCATTCGATGCCGGCTTCGGCCTCCGAACGGTGTTCGACCAGGGCGAGGGTGGGATCGCGGTTGATGCTCTCGACGACGGACATGGCGGTTTCTCCGGGCAAGGTGGGGGCAGGGCCCTACACGTTCCGGGTTCGGAGCGCAAGGGGTGCGCCGAGCATACACCCGCGAATGGGCGTGCCAATGCCAACCGCCCCGCAAAACGCGGGGCGGGCGGGCCGGAGGGAGGGGGCCCGGCGGCTCAGGCCGCGGGCTTGGGTGCGTCGCGCAGTTCGCGGCGCAGGATCTTGCCGACGTTGGACTTGGGCAGTTCGGTCCGGAATTCGACGAACTTCGGATGCTTGTACCCGGTGAGGTTCTCGCGGCAGAAGGCCTTGACCTGCTCGGCGGTGAGCGCCGGGTCCTTCTTGACGATGACCACCTTGACGGCCTCGCCCGACTTCTCGTCGGGCACGCCCACCGCGGCGACCTCGAGCACGCCCGGCATCAGCGCGATCACGTCCTCGACCTCGTTCGGGTACACGTTGAAGCCCGAGACCAGGATCATGTCCTTCTTGCGGTCCACGATGTAGAAGAAACCCTTCTCGTCCATCTTGGCCATGTCGCCGGTGTGCAGCCAGCCCTCGGCGTCAAGCACCTTGGCGGTCTCCTCCGGGCGGTTCCAGTAGCCGGCCATCACCTGCGGGCCGCGGATGCACAGTTCGCCCACCTCGCCGACCGGCAGCTTGTTGCCGGCGTCGTCCTTCACGCAGGCTTCGGTGGAGGGAATGGGCAGGCCGATGGCGCCGTTGTAGTCGGGCAGGTCCATCGGGTTCATGCAGGCCGCGGGCGAGGTTTCGGTCAGGCCGTAGGCTTCGACCAGGGTGACGCCGGTGACCTTCTTCCAGCGCTCGGCCACGGCGCGCTGCACGGCCATGCCGCCGCCCAGCGAAAGGTGCATGCGCGAGAAGTCCACCTTGTCGAAGCCCGGCGTGTTCAGCAGGCCGTTGAACAGGGTGTTGACGCCGGTGATGGCGGTGAACTTGATCTTCTGCAGCTCGGCGACGAAACCCTTCATGTCGCGCGGGTTGGTGATCAGGTAGTTCAGGCCGCCGAACTTCATGAAGACCAGGCCGTTCGCGGTCAGTGCGAAGATGTGGTAGAGCGGCAGCGCGGTGATGATGACCTCTTCGCCCGGCGTGGCGTTGGAGCCCAGCCAGACCGAGGCCTGCTGCATGTTCGCCACCAGGTTGCGGTGGGTGAGCATCGCGCCCTTGGCCACGCCGGTGGTGCCGCCGGTGTACTGCAGGAAGGCGATGTCGTGGCCGCGGATGTCGATCGGCGGCAGCGCGTGGCCGGCGCCGCGGCGCAGCGCCTCGTTGAAGCGGATGGCGCCGGGCAGGTCGTAGTCGGGCACCTGCTTCTTGACGTGGCGCAGCACGAAGTTGACCAGGGTGCCCTTGGGGAAGCCGAGCATGTCGCCGACGCCGGTCACCAGCACCTGCTTGACCGCCGTCTCGGCCACCACCTCGGCGACCACGTGGGCGAAGTTCTCGAGCACGACGATGGCGCTCGCGCCCGAGTCCACGAGCTGGTGCTTGAGCTCGCGCGCGGTGTACATCGGGTTGGTGTTCACCACGGTCAGGCCGGCCTTGAGCACGCCGAAGATCGCGACCGGGTACTGCAGGATGTTGGGCATCATCAGGGCGACGCGGTCGCCCTTCTTGAGCTTGAGGTCGTGCAGCAGGTAGTTGGCGAAGCGGGTGCTGAGCTCGTCCACCTCGGCGTAGGTGATCTGCTTGCCGAAGTTGGCGAAGGCCGGGCGGTCGGCGAACTGGCGGCAGGTCTCCGTGAGCACCGCCACGATGGACGGATACTTGTCGACATCCACCTCCGCCGGGATACCCTGCGGATAGCTCGACACCCAAGGACGCTCGGAACCCATGCCTGACCCCCAGAAACCTGTTGTTGTCGCCCCGGACCCCGCGGCCCCGGACAGGGCGCTGAATTCGAGCATTCACTCGATTGGAGCACAGGCCCCGGGGGCAGGCAAGGCGCGGCGAAGCCTGCTGCGTGGCCTTCGCGTGATGGTGTTCGCGGGCCTGGCGCTGCTCGCCGCCGGCTGTGGGCGCGAGCCGCCGGAAGAGGCGGTCCGCGCGGCCCTCGCGGCGATGGTGGAGGCCGCGGAGGCGCGCGATGCGGCGGCGATCGCCGGGCACGTGTCGGTGGACTTCGCCGGCCCGGGCAGCATGGACCGCGAGCAGTTCCGCCGGACGCTCGCGGTGGCCTGGTTGCGGGACCGTGAAATCGGCGTGAGCGTCGGCCCGGTCGAGGTCGAGGTGATCGGCGAGCGCGCCCGCACGCGCTTCACCGCGGCCACCCGCGGCGGCGAAGGCTGGCTGCCCGACCGCGCCCAGGTCTATCGAGTGGACGCGGGCTGGCGGCTTGAGGACGGCGAATGGAAGCTCCTGTCCGCCGAGTGGGAGCCGGTGCTCTAGCCGGCCTGCCGGCCGGAAAAGAAAAAGGGCGGCCCGGGGGCCGCCCTCTTTAGTTCCGCGCGGGGCGGTCAGGCCGCCTTGCGCGAGGCCAGCTGGCGCAGCACGTAGTGCAGGATGCCGCCGTGGCGGAAGTACTCGACTTCCTTCGGCGTCAGCAGCAGCACCTGCACCTGGAAGCGCAGCTCGGTGCCGTCCGGGCGGGTGGCGACGACCGTCGCGGTCTTGGCGGCGCCGTCCTGCAGGCCGGTGATCGAGACCACCTCGTCGCCCTTCAGGCCCAGGGTCTGGGCGTTCTGGCCCTCGAGGAACTGGCACGGCAGCACGCCCATGCCCACGAGGTTGGAGCGGTGGATGCGCTCGAAGCTTTCGGCCACGACCGCCTTCACGCCCAGCAGGTTGGTGCCCTTGGCCGCCCAGTCGCGCGACGAGCCGGTGCCGTATTCCTTGCCCGCGAACACCACCAGCGGCACGCCCTCGGCCTTGTACTTCATGGCCGCGTCGTAGATCGCCAGCTTCTCGCCGGTCGGGTAGTGGATCGTGTTGCCGCCTTCCTCGCCGCCCAGCATCAGGTTCTTGATGCGGATGTTGGCGAAGGTGCCGCGCACCATCACGTCGTCGTTGCCGCGGCGCGAGCCATACGAGTTGAAATCGGCCGGCTGCACGCCGCGCGCCTGCAGGAACTTGCCGGCGGGCGAGCTCGCCTTGATGTTGCCGGCCGGGCTGATGTGGTCGGTGGTGATCGAGTCGCCGAAGATGCCCATCACGCGGGCGCCGGTGATGTCGGCGATCGAGCCGACCTGCATGGTCATGCCGTCGAAGTAGGGCGGGTTCTTGATGTAGGTCGAGGCCTCGTCCCAGGCGAACTTCGCGCCTTCCGGCGAGGCGATCTGGTTCCAGCGGGTGTCGCCGCCGAAGACGTTGGCGTAGTTGGCCTTGAACATCTCCGGGCCGACCGTGCGGGCGATGACGTCGCCGATTTCCTTGTTCGAGGGCCAGATGTCCTTGAGGTACACCGGCTGGCCGTCGCTGCCCGTGCCCAGCGGCTCGGTGGTCAGGTCGATGTCGGTGGTGCCGGCGATGGCGTAGGCGACCACCAGCGGCGGCGAGGCCAGGTAGTTCATCTTCACTTCGGCATGCACGCGGCCTTCGAAGTTGCGGTTGCCCGAGAGCACCGAGGTCACGACCAGGTCGTTCTCGGCGATGCCCTTGGAGACTTCCTCGGGCAGCGGGCCGGAGTTGCCGATGCAGGTGGTGCAGCCATAGCCGACCACGTGGAAGCCCAGCTTCTCGAGGTCGCCGAGCACGCCGGCCTTCTTGAGGTAGTCGGTGACCACCAGGGAGCCCGGGCCGAGCGAGGTCTTCACCCACGGCGCGGCCTTCAGGCCCTTGGCCACGGCATTGCGCGCCAGCAGGCCGGCGCCCAGCATCACCGCCGGGTTGGAGGTGTTGGTGCACGAGGTGATGGCCGCGATCACGACCGAGCCGTCGGTCAGGTGCGCGTCCTGGTCCTTGATGCGGATCTTCGACGTGGGCTTGGACGCCAGATGCGCGGCCTGCTCCTGGTGGCCGCCTTCGGAATCCATGCGCGCCACGTCGCCGTTCTTCGGCTTGCGGTTGGCGGCCAGGGCGCCGAGGTTGGCGTTGAAGTTGGCCTTCATGTCGCTCAGCAGCACGCGGTCCTGCGGGCGCTTGGGGCCGGCCAGGGACGGCTTCACCTCGCCCATGTCCAGCTGCAGCACCGAGCTGTACTCGGCCTCGACCGACGGGTCGCGCCACAGGCCCTGGGCCTTGGCGTAGGCCTCGACCAGGGCGATCTGGGCCTCGTCGCGGCCGGACAGGCGCAGGTAGTTCAGCGCTTCGGCGTCGATCGGGAAGATGCCGCAGGTGGCGCCGTACTCCGGGGCCATGTTGGCGATCGTGGCGCGGTCGGCCAGCGGCAGGTGGTCCAGGCCCTCGCCGAAGAACTCGACGAACTTGCCGACCACGCCGTGCTTGCGCAGCATCTGGGTGACGGTGAGCACCAGGTCGGTGGCGGTGGCGCCCTCGGGCAGCCTGCCGGTGAGCTTGAAGCCCACGACCTGCGGAATGAGCATCGAGCTCGGCTGGCCCAGCATCGCGGCCTCGGCCTCGATGCCGCCCACGCCCCAGCCCAGCACGCCGATGCCGTTGATCATCGTGGTGTGCGAGTCGGTGCCGAACACGGTGTCCGGGTAGGCGACGAGCTCGCCGTCCTTCTCCGTGGTCATGACCACGCGCGCCAGGTGCTCGAGGTTGACCTGGTGCACGATGCCGGTGTTAGGCGGCACGACCTTGAAGTTGTCGAAGGCCTTCTGGCCCCAGCGCAGGAAGCTGTAGCGCTCCTGGTTGCGCTCGAACTCGATCTTGCCGTTGAGGTCCAGCGCCTCCGGGCGGCCGAACACGTCCACCTGCACCGAGTGGTCGATGACCAGCTCGGAGGGGATCAGCGGGTTGATCTGGTCGGCGTTGCCGCCGAGCTTGACCACGGCGTCGCGCATCGCGGCCAGGTCGACCACGCAGGGCACGCCGGTGAAGTCCTGCAGCACCACGCGGGCCGGCATGAAGGCGATCTCGGTGTCCGGCTCCTTCTTCGCGTCCCAGGTGGCCACGGCCTCGATGTGCTCCTTGCCCACCGTCATGCCGCCGTCCTCGTTGCGCAGCAGGTTCTCGAGCAGGATCTTCATCGAGTACGGCAGGCGCTTGAGGTCGAAGCGCTGGCCGAGCTTGGCGAGGCTGTGGAAGGCGTAGGTCTTGCCGTTGACCGAGAGGTGGTCGCGGGTCGCGAAGGAGTCGCTCATGGACAGGCTCCGGGCTTGCTGGACGGGGAAGGGCTGGGAGGGCGCGCGAGGCGCCGCGCCAGCCCGGCATTATGCCAGCTAAGGCGCCCCGCCGTCCCGCTCAGCCGCCCTGCGCAAGCCACTCGCGGGCCGCGGCGACCAGCGCGCGGCGACCCAGCAGGAAGTCCCAGTAGCTGCCGCCGAGCTGGCGCCAGAGCACGGCCGCACGCAGGGCGGCGAGCAGGGTCGCGCGGACCTCGCCGACCAGCTCCGGCTGCCCGAGGTAGACCGGGTTGCCCTGCACCAGCACGCGCGGGCCGATCGGGCTGATTTCCTGCGCGTACACCTCGCCCAGGCGCGAGAGCACGGTGGGATGGGTCGGGCCGAAGTGCTCGCGCTGCCGGGCGATCGGGTCCAGGGCCTCGCGCACCGCGCCGGGCGCGCGGCGGTGGGCGATGAACCGGCGTTCGAGCTGGAGCACGGTCATCGCCATGCGGGTGATGGCCTGGTCGCGCCCCGGCCCGCCCTCGAGCTGGTCGACCAGGCGCCGCAACCCGGGGGCGAGCGCGGCCGCCCCGCCGTAGACGTCGGCCGGCGACTCGGCGTCGAAGCGGAACAGGCTGTCGATGCAGGCCGCCAGCGGCTGCGTTTCCGACTGGCCGGTCTGGGCCATCTGTTGCACCAGCTGCACGGCCTGGAGCAGGCCGGCGAGGGCGAGGGCACGATCCTTCATGCGGTGGGGCTTCCGGGCTGGGGGGCGTCGGTGCCGGCGATCACGGCGCCGCCGAGGCATTCCTCGCCGCGGTAGAGCACCAGGGACTGGCCCGGGGTCACGGCCCGCTGCGGGGAGGCGAAGGCTACGGAAAGCCGGCCGTCCGCGTCCACCCGGACCTCGCAGGGTGCGTCCTCCTGGCGGTATCGCGTCTTCGCGGTGCAGGCGAAGGTGGCGGCCGGCGGCTGGCCGGCGATCCAGTGCGCGGCCTCGGTATCCACGCGGGTCGAGCGAAGGTAGGGGCTGTCGGCGCCCTGGTCGGCGTAGACGATGTTGCGGTGCACGTCCTTGCCGACCACGTACCAGGGCGCGGCCGGGCGGCCGCGCACGCCGCCCAGCTGCAGGCCCTCGCGCTGGCCGAGCGTGTAATACCAGCAGCCGGCGTGTTCTCCCAGCACGACGCCGGCCGGGTCGCGGATTTCGCCGGCCCGCGCCGGCAGGTAACGCGAGAGGAAGTCGCGGAAGTCGCGCTCGCCGATGAAGCAGATGCCGGTGGAATCCTTCTTGGCCGCCGTCGGCAGGCCGGCCTCGGCCGCCAGCCGGCGCACCTCCGCCTTGGGCAGGTGGCCGATCGGGAACAGCGTGGCCGCCAGCTGGTCCTGGCCCAACTGGTGCAGGAAATAGCTCTGGTCCTTGCCGGCGTCGGCGCCGCGCAACAGGCGCCAGCGGCCGCCGGCCTGGTCGATGCGCGCGTAGTGGCCGGTGGCGATGCGGTCCGCGCCCAGGGCCCGGGCCTCGTCCAGGAAGGTCTTGAACTTGATCTCGCGGTTGCAGAGCACGTCCGGGTTGGGCGTGCGCCCGGCCCGGTATTCGGCGATGAAGTGCTCGAACACGCCGGCCCAGTACTCGCGGGCGAAATTGCGGGCGTGGAAGGGGATGCCGAGCCGGCCGGCGATGCCCAGGGCGTCGCGGCGGTCGTCCTCGGCGCGGCAGTCGCCCGCCTCGTCCTCGTCCCAGTTCTGCATGAACAGGCCGGCGATGGCCAGGCCCTGGCGCTGCAGCAGCAGGGCGGCGACCGAAGAATCCACGCCGCCGGACAGGCCGACGATGGCATCCAGCCGGCTCATGGGCAGTGCTGCAGGGCGTCCAGCGGCAGGCGCCGGCCGGCCAGGTAGTCCTCGACGACGCGCCAGACCAGCGGGCTGCGGTGCCGCGCGGCTTCGGCGGCCAGTTCGGCCGGGCTGAGCCACAGCGGCCGGACGATGCCTTCGTCCAGCGGCCGGTCCGGGTGGTGGCGCACCGGTTCGGCCGCGAAGGCCATCCTCAGGAAATGCCGGCCGTCCCGCGGCGAGGTCCACTGGTAGGCGCCGATGAAGGCCGTGAGCGCGACCTCCCAGCCGGTTTCCTCCAGGGTTTCGCGGCGCGCGGCCTCGGGCAGGGTCTCGTCGGGTTCGAGGTGGCCGGCGGGCTGGTTGATCACCTGTTCGCCGGCCACGGTCTCCTCGACGACCAGCAGCCGGCCGTCACGCACCACCACGGTGGCGACGGTGACGTCCGGCTGCCAGAAGCGGCCCTGCCGATAGCTCAAAGATCGTCCCCGCCGGTGAGCTCGAGCTCGACCTCGTCGGCGGTGGTGGCGGCCAGGTCGATGGACTCGTCGAGCACGTCGGCGCTGGCGTCGGCCGGGATCTTGATGACGAACATGGCCACGCGCTCCTGCTTCACCCAGCCGCCGAGCTTGCGTTCGTGGCTGTCCTCGAGCAGCTCGTTGGCGACGCTGGCCGGGAAGCTGTCGAGCTTGCCCTGGTAGCCCGGCGACCAGATCTCGCGCACGCGCTGGTGGTCGGTCTCCTCGACGACGGAGCGGACCCAGACCAGCTGGGTGCGGTCGTTGCCCAGGTTGACGACGATCTGGAAGTCGCCGTCGTCGTCGATCTGGAACGGGGTGCCCTTGGCCTCCAGCTGGGCCTTGACGATGGCGTCGTGGTCCGCGGCGATCGCCGGGGCGGACACGAGGGAGGCGGCAAGGGCGATCAGGGCAAGGCGGACGTGTCGCATGGCGGGCTCGCTGTAGTGGTTTGGCCGGAAGGTCGGCGGCCCATTCTCCCGCCAAGCCGAGCCGGGCGTCCACGGGGAGCCCGGGCGGGGCGGCCCGACCTATAATCCGGGCCATGGCACACGACCCCCGACCCGAACGCGAGCACGACCACGGCCTGGCGGTGGAGACCGCCAAGCCCGAGGTGGTGCGGCCGCCGCTCTACCAGGTGGTCCTGCTCAACGACGACTTCACCCCGATGGACTTCGTGGTCGAGGTGCTGCAGGTGTTCTTCGCGATGAACCGCGAGAAGGCCACCCAGGTGATGCTGCACGTGCACACCCGCGGCAAGGGCGTTTGCGGCGTCTACACGCGCGAGGTGGCTGAATCGAAGGTGACGCAGGTCAACGAGTTCTCCCGGCAGCACCAGCACCCCCTGTTGTGCACCATGGAAAAGGCCTAGGCTGGCCCCATATCCGGGCAAACCCGCAGGAGTCGCCCATGTTCAGCAAGGACCTCGAGTACACCATCGGCCAGTGCTACAAGCAGGCCCGCGAAGCCCGCCATGAATTCATGACGGTCGAGCACCTGCTGCTGGCGCTGCTCGACAACCCGTCGGCGGCGGGCGTGCTCAAGGCCTGCGGCGCGGACCAGCCCAAGCTGGCCACCGGCCTGCGCCAGATCATCGCCGACACCGTGCCGGTGCTGCCGGCCGACGACCCGCGCGACACCCAGCCCACGCTCGGTTTCCAGCGCGTCCTGCAGCGCGCGGTCTACCACGTGCAGTCCTCGGGCAAGAAGGAGGTCACCGGCGCCAACGTGCTGGTCGCCATCTTCGGCGAGAAGGATTCGCACGCGGTGTATTTCCTCAACCAGCAGGAGATCACCCGGCTCGACGTGGTGAACTACCTCTCGCACGGCATCGCCAAGATCGGCGACGGCGGCGAGGAGAAGGCCGCGCCGGAGCCCAAGACCGAAGGCGAGGAAGGCGGCGAGTCCAAGGCCAACCCGCTGCAGGAATTCGCCAGCAACCTCAACGAGCTGGCCCGCGAGGGCAAGATCGACCCGCTGATCGGCCGCGAGGACGAGGTCGAGCGCACCATCCAGGTGCTCTGCCGCCGCCGCAAGAACAACCCGCTCTACGTCGGCGAGGCCGGCGTCGGCAAGACCGCCCTGGCCGAGGGCCTGGCCTGGCGCATCGTCGAGGGCCGCGTGCCCGAGGTGCTCAAGGACGCCACCATCTATTCGCTCGACCTGGGCGCGCTGGTGGCCGGCACCAAGTACCGCGGCGACTTCGAGAAGCGCCTGAAGGCGGTCATCCAGCAGATCCGCAAGGAGCCCGGCGCGATCCTGTTCGTGGACGAGATCCACACCATCATCGGCGCCGGCTCGGCCTCGGGCGGCACGATGGACGCCTCCAACCTGATCAAGCCGGTGCTGCAGAGCGGCGAGCTGCGCTGCATCGGCTCGACCACCTTCCAGGAGTACCGCGGCGTGTTCGAGAAGGACCGCGCCCTGGCGCGCCGGTTCCAGAAGATCGACGTGGTCGAGCCGACGGTCGCCGAGGCCGTGGCCATCCTCAACGGCCTCAAGCCCCGGTTCGAGGCGCACCACGAGGTGGAGTACGCCTCCGACGCGCTGCAGGCGGCGGTGGACCTGTCGGTCAAGCACATCAACGACCGCCTGCTGCCCGACAAGGCCATCGACGTGATCGACGAGGCCGGCGCCCGCCAGCGCCTGCTGGCCGAGGACAAGCGCAAGAAGGTCGTGGACGTCGAGGAGATCGAGCTGATCGTCGCCAAGATGGCGCGCATCCCGGCCAAGCAGGTCAGCGCTTCGGACAAGGACGTGCTCCGGAACCTCGAGCGCAACCTCAAGATGGTCATCTTCGGCCAGGACCCGGCGATCGAGACCCTGGTCTCGGCCATCAAGCTCGCGCGCTCGGGCCTGGGCAACCCCGACAAGCCGATCGGCAACTTCCTGTTCGCCGGCCCCACCGGCGTGGGCAAGACCGAGGTCACCCGCCAGCTGGCGATGCAGCTGGGCATCGAGCTGATCCGCTTCGACATGAGCGAATACATGGAGCCGCACTCGGTCAGCCGCCTGATCGGCGCGCCTCCGGGCTACGTGGGCTTCGACCAGGGCGGCCTGCTGACCGAGAAGATCGTCAAGACGCCGCACTGCGTGCTGCTGCTCGACGAAATCGAGAAGGCGCACCCGGACGTGTTCAACATCCTGCTGCAGGTCATGGACCGCGGCGTGCTGACCGACACCAACGGCCGCGAGGCGAACTTCCGCAACGTGGTGCTGGTGATGACCACGAACGCGGGTGCCGCCCAGGCGGCGCGCCGGACCATGGGCTTCGTCGAGCAGAACCACACGACCGACGCGATGGAGGTCATCCGCAAGGCCTTCACCCCGGAGTTCCGCAACCGACTCGACGCGATCGTGCAGTTCGGTTCGCTGGGCATCGAGCACATCCTGCGCGTGGTCGACAAGTTCCTGATCGAACTCGAGGCGCAGCTGCACGACAAGCACGTGGCGCTGTCGGCCACGCCCGAGGCGCGCCAGTGGCTGGCCGAGCACGGCTTCGACCCGCAGATGGGCGCGCGGCCGATGGCCCGCATCATCCAGGACCTGATCAAGCGGCCGCTGGCGGACGAACTGCTGTTCGGCAAGCTGGTGGGCGGCGGCAAGGTGACGGTGGACGTGCGCGACGGCCAGCTTGCCGTCGATGCCCAGGCCGAACCCGAGAAGCTCCTGCCCGCCACCGTCTGAGCCCGGTGGTGGGGTGGGGTGGGAAAGGAAACGGCGGCCGCTGGCCGCCGTTTTCGTGTCCGCCTGCCGCTTACTTCATGCGGTAGGTGATCCGGCCCTTGGTGAGGTCGTAGGGCGTCATTTCGACCTTGACCTTGTCGCCGGTGAGGATGCGGATGTAGTTCTTGCGCATGCGGCCGGAAATGTGGGCCGTGATCACGTGGCCGTTCTCGAGCTTGACCCGGAACATGGTGTTCGGAAGGGTCTCGAGCACCGTGCCTTCGAATTCGATGGAATCGTCTTTGGACATTCTTCGTCGCGCTGGGCGGGAAAGCCGCCCTTTGGAAGCCGCGCATTCTGCCATGCCCTTGCCGGGCTTGCAAAAAATTGGTTAAGAGGAGGGGGCGGGCGCCGGGTCCGCCAGGCTGGCCGCGGCCATCGGCGCCTCCAGCGCCGACCAGGGGCCGATGCGGCCGGGTTGCCCCGCGAGGTCCCGGACGCGGGCCAGGAACCGGGGCCGCGCCAAGGTGCGGGCGCCGAGGAAGGCCAGGTGCGGGTTCCAGACCTGGGCATCCACGAGTGGCCATCCCCAGCCGGCCAACCGTCGCGCGAGACCGGCCAGCGCCACCTTCGACCCGCCCGGCCGGGCGCTGAACATGCTTTCGGCGAAAAACATCCGCCCGACCGCGACCCCGTACAGGCCGCCGACCAAGGCGTCCCCGTCCAGCACCTCGACGCTGTGGGCATGGCCCAGGCGGTGCAGTCGCCCGTAAGCCGCGCGCATCGCAGGCGTGATCCAGGTGCCGTGCTGGCCGGGCCTGGGCGCCTCGGCGCAGGCCGCGACCACTTCGTCGAAGCGGGTGTCGAACCGGACCGTCCAGGGCGAACGGCGAAGCTCCCGGCGGAAGCGCGATGACAGGCGCACGGCATCGGTGTCGAACACGCACCGGGGATCGGGCGACCACCACAGGGGCGGCTCCCCGGGCGAAAACCACGGGAAGATGCCCTGCCGGTAGCCCGCCAGCAGGCGCTCGGGAGACAGGTCGCCGCCCCAGGCCAGCAGGCCGTTGGGTTCGCGCAGGGCGGTGGCCGGGTCCGGAAACGCGGTCGGGGGCTCAGCCGGCAGGCGGGGGATCGGCAGGATGTTCACGGTAGGGACTATGCCGCATCAGCCGCGCCGACCAGGCGCGGGTCGCCGCCGCTTCCTCGTCGCACCAGCGCGCCAGCGCCTCGGCGAAGGCCGGGTGGGCCACCCAATGGTGGCTTCGGGTCGCTGCGGGCAGGAAACCGCGGGCGATCTTGTGCTCGCCCTGCGCGCCGGGCTCGAACACCTCGAGGCCTTCGCGCAGGCAGTAGTCGATGCCCTGGTAGTAGCAGGCCTCGAAATGCAGCCCGGGCGGCGGCCGGCTGTCGAGGCTGCCCCAGTAGCGCCCGAAGAGGCGGTGGCGCCCGCGCAGGCAGAGCGCGCCGGCCACGGTGGCGCCGCCCTGGTCGGCCAGCACCAGCACCAGCGCACGCGGCAATGCCCGGGCCAGGTGCTGGAAGAAGGCCAGGGTGAGCGCCGGGTGGTTGCCGTAGGCGGCGAACGTGCGCAGGTAGAAATGGTGCATGGCCTCGAGGTCCCCGGCCCGGGCCTCGTCGCCGTGGACGATCCGGAACGTGATGCCCTCGCGCGCCACCCGCGCGCGCTCCTGCCGGATGTTCTTGCGCTTCTTCGGTTCCAGCGCCGACAGGAAGTCCTCGAAATCGCGCCACCCGCGGTTGCGCCAGTGGTATTGCAGGTCCTGCCGGGCCAGCCAGCCCGCGCCGAAGGCCGGCGATTCGTCGGCGCCATGGAAGTTGACGTGCAGCGAGGAAAGCCCGTCGCGGACGGTGCGCTCGCGCAGGGCTTCGGCCAGGGCCAGGCGATCGGCCGCATCGCGGGCCAGCAGGCGCGACCCGGCGACGGGTGAGTAGGGCACCGCGACCAGCCACTTGGGGTAGTAGTCCAGGCCGTGCGCGGCATAGGCCCGGGCCCAGGCCTGGTCGAACACGAATTCGCCGTGCGAGTTGGACTTCAGGTAGGCCGGCGCGGCGGCGACCAGCTCGCGTCCGCGCCAGAGCGTGGCGTGCCGGGGCGTCCAGCCCCAGGCCGGGCGCAGGCAGCCGGTGGTTTCCAGGCCCGAGAGGAAGGCATGCTGGATGAAGGGATCGCTGCCATCGTGCAGCGCGTCCCAGGCCTGCGCGGGAACCTCGTCGAGCCGGTCGTGCAGGCGGAGCGTAGCCATGCCGGGAGTGTAGGAGCGCCTTCAGGCGCGAACACGTGAAGGCAGCCAGCCGGCCTTCGCGCCTGAAGGCGCTCCCACGGTTATTCGTGGTCGAGGAACTTCTCGGCGTCCAGCGCCGCCATGCAGCCGAAGCCGGCCGAGGTGATGGCCTGGCGATAGACCTGGTCGGCCACGTCGCCCGCGGCGAACACGCCTTCGACCGAGGTCGCGGTGGCATTGCCCTCCAGGCCCGACCGGATGGTCAGGTAACCATTGCGCATCGCCAGCTGGCCCTCGAACAGGGACGTGTTGGGGGTGTGCCCGATGGCCACGAAGAAGCCGCTGACCGCGATGTCGCGGGTCGAATCATCCTTGGTGGAGCGGATGCGCATGCCGGTGACGCCCGAGTCGTCGCCCAGCACCTCGTCCACGGTGTGGTCCCAGATCAGCTCGACCTTGCCGGCGGCGGCCTTCGCGAACAGCTTGTCCTGCAGGATCTTCTCCGAGCGCAGCTTGTCGCGGCGGTGCACCAGGTAGACCTTCCTCGCGATGTTGGACAGGTACAGCGCCTCCTCGACCGCGGTGTTGCCGCCGCCGATCACCGCCACGTCCTGGTCGCGGAAGAAGAAGCCGTCGCAGGTGGCGCAGGCGGAGACGCCCTTGCCCATGAACTTCTGCTCCGACTCGATGCCCAGGTACTTGGCGCTGGCGCCGGTGGCGATGATGAGGGCGTCGCAGGTGTACTCGCCGCTGTCGCCGACCAGGCGGAAGGGCCGGCGCGACAGGTCGGCGGTGTGGATGTGGTCGAAGACGATCTCGGTCTCGAAGCGCTCGGCATGGGCCTGCATGCGCGCCATCAGGTCCGGGCCCAGCAGGCCGTGGGCGTCGCCCGGCCAGTTGTCCACCTCGGTCGTGGTCATCAGCTGGCCGCCCATCTGCAGGCCGGTCACCAGCACCGGCTTGAGGTTGGCGCGGGCGGCGTAGACGGCGGCGGAATAGCCGGCCGGGCCGGAACCGAGGATGAGCAGGCGGGCGTGTTTCGGGGCGGTCATGGGAGGGTCGCGTGTCGGAGGGGGAGCGCGTCGCCGCTGGTGCGGCCGCGGAGGCTTCGTAGCTTGGAGGCCACGTCGGGGCAAATCAAGGCGAGCCCTGGGCCACGCCGTTGCATCGGCCGAAGGGCAGGCTGGGCGCGGTGCGTCGCCTTGCTGTATAAACAGCGGCCTATAAGGGTTTGCTGAGGTCATTCCTTCCGGTGGCGCGTACCCCAGACCGAAACGGCAGCGCCGGCCTCGACCGGCGCCAGAAGCTCTGGCGCGAACTCGCGCTCGTCGCCCTGTCCCCGCTGCTCCTGTACCTGCTGGCGAGCCTGCTCAGCTACCACAGCGACGACCCGGGCTGGTCGCACAGCGGTTCCGTCGCCGGTCCGCTGCACAATTTCGGCGGGCTGTTCGGCGCGCACCTGGCCGACCTGGCCTTCTGGTTCTTCGGCTACGTGGCCTACACCCTGCCGCTGGTGCTGGGTGGCATCGCCTGGATCGCGCTGTTCGGACTCGATTCCGACGGCGACGGCCGCGTCGACTTCGGCCCGGCCCTGCGCCTGGTCGGCATCGTGGGTTTCCTGGTCTCGGCCTGCGGCCTGCTGCATCTGGTCGGTGGGCCGGCGCCGTCCATGCCCAACCAGTCGGGTGGCATCCTGGGTGAACAGGTCGGCTGGGCCATGCGCACCGTGTTCGGCGGCCTGGGCGGCAACCTGTTCCTGTTCTCGGTGCTGCTGATGTCGGTCACCCTGGCCACGGGCCTGAGCTGGTTCGCGCTCATGGACTGGATCGGCGGGCGCGTGCTGGCCCTGGTCGAGCGCTTCGGCCAGGGCGCGAAGCAGGCGGCGGAATGGCAACGCGCCCGTGCCCTGCGCGAGGAGCGCGAGGAAGTCCGCAAGGTCGAGACGGTCAAGCGCGCCAAGCGCGAGCCGGTGAAGATCGAGCCGCCGCCCAAGCCCGTGATCGAGAAGTCCGAACGTGCCCAGCGCGAGCAGCAGATCCCGCTGTTCAACGCCGCCGGCAACGGCGACCTGCCGCCGCTGTCCCTGCTCGACGAACCCAAGGACCAGCCCAAGGGCTACTCCGAGGAAACCCTGGAGGCGCTCAGCCGCCAGATCGAGTTCAAGCTCAAGGACTTCCGCGTCGAGGTGCAGGTGGTCGGCGCCTACCCGGGGCCGGTGATCACCCGCTTCGAGATGGAGCCGGCGCCGGGCGTGAAGGGTAGCCAGATCAGCTCGCTCGACAAGGACATCGCCCGCGGCCTGAGCGTGAAGTCGGTGCGAGTGGTGGACGTGATCCCGGGCAAGTCCGTGGTCGGCCTGGAAATCCCGAACTCGCACCGCGAGACCATCTACCTCAGCGAGATCCTGCGCTCGAAGGAATACGACAAGGTCGCCTCGCCCCTGGCCATGGCCCTGGGCAAGGACATCGCCGGCCGGCCGGTGGTGGTGGACCTGGCGCGCATGCCGCACCTGCTGGTGGCCGGCACCACCGGCTCGGGCAAGTCCGTCGGCGTCAACGCCATGGTCCTGAGCCTGCTCTACAAGAGCAGCGCCAAGGACGTGCGCATGCTGATGATCGACCCGAAGATGCTCGAGCTGTCGGTCTACCAGAACATCCCGCACCTGCTGGCGCCGGTGGTCACCGACATGAAGGAGGCCGCCAACGGCCTGCGCTGGTGCGTGGCCGAGATGGAGCGCCGCTACAAGCTCATGAGCGCCGTTGGCGTGCGCAACCTGGCCGGCTTCAACCGCAAGGTGAAGGATGCCGAGGACGCCGGCCAGCCGCTGATGGACCCGCTGTTCCGGCCCAACCCGGAGCTGGGCGAGGCGCCGCGCCCGCTGGAGTCGCTGCCCTACATCGTCGTGATCATCGACGAGTTCGCCGACATGATGATGATCGTCGGCAAGAAGGTGGAGGAGCTGATCGCCCGCCTGGCGCAGAAGGCGCGCGCCGCCGGCATCCACCTGATCCTGGCCACGCAGCGCCCGTCGGTGGACGTGATCACCGGCCTGATCAAGGCCAACATCCCGACCCGCATCGCCTTCCAGGTGTCGAGCAAGATCGACTCGCGCACGATCCTGGACCAGTCCGGCGCCGAGACCCTGCTGGGCAACGGCGACATGCTCTACCTGCCGCCCGGCACGGCCATGCCCGAGCGCGTGCACGGCGCCTTCGTCAGCGACGACGAGGTGCACCGCGTGGTGGCCCACCTGCGCCAGAACTCCAGCGGCCCGGACTACATCGAGGGCGTGCTCGAGGACGTGCAGTCCATGGGCGACGGCGTGGTGATCGGCCCGACCGGCCTGCCCGAGTCGGGCGGCGGCGCCGGCGACGAATCCGACCCGCTCTACGACGAGGCCGTGAAGGTGGTCACCGAGACCCGCCGTGCTTCGATCTCCGGCGTCCAGCGGCGCCTGAAGATCGGCTACAACCGCGCCGCCCGCCTGATCGAGGCCATGGAGGCCGCCGGCATCGTCTCCGCCCCCGAGCACAACGGCGACCGCACCGTCATCGCCCCGCCGCCCCCGCGCTGAGCCCGCGGGGCGTCCGTTCAGGCGCGCCCCGACAGACTTCGCGCCACCCTCCCGCCGACCGCCACGCCATGATCCGATCCGCCGCCTTCCTGCTGCTGGCCCTCGCCACCGGCGCCGCCCAGGCCGGGGCGCGCGAGCAGTTCGACGCCTTCACCCGCGGCCTGCAGGGCCTGTCCGGGCGCTTCGAGCAGCAGGTGCTCGATACCCGCGGCGCCGAAAAGGAAACCAGTCGCGGCAACGTGCAGCTCAAGGCCCCGCGGCAGTTCCGCTGGGAGTACGAGGCGCCGTTCCCGCAGCTGATCCTCGCCGACGGCGACCACGTCTGGGTCTACGACCCGGACCTGGAGCAGGCGACGGTGCGGATCCAGAGCCATGAGGAGGCCGAGAGCCCCCTGGCGGCCCTGATCGACCCGGCCGAACTCGACCGCCAGTTCAAGGTCCGCGAGGGCGGCCGCGCCGAGGGCCTGGACTGGCTGGAGCTGCGCCCGCGCAAGCCCGAATCGGCGGCCTTCGAGCTGGCCCGGCTCGGGTTCACGGCCTCGGGCCTGGCGCGCATGGAGATGACCGATTCGCTGGGCCAGCGCACCGTCGTGCGCTTCAGCGGCTGGAACCGCAACCCGGTTTTCGCGCCGCGGCAGTTCGTGTTCGAGCGGCGCGAGGACATCGATGTCGTCGGCACGATGGCCGAGGGCGCCGAGGTCATCCCGCTGGGCGACTGAGCCCGGGTTTCGGGTGACAATGGGGCGTGAGCAAGACCGCCCGACCCGAAGCGACGCTGTTCCAGGCCCCGGAGGCCCTCAAGCCCCTGGCCGAGCGCATGCGCCCGGCCACGCTGGACGACATGGTCGGACAGCGGCGGCTGCTGGCGCCGGGGTCCGCGCTGCGGCGCGCGGTCGAGTCCGGGCGCGTGCACTCGATGATCCTCTGGGGGCCGCCGGGCTGCGGCAAGACCACGCTGGCCCTGCTGCTGGCGCGCTATGCGGAGGCGGAGTTCATCGCCATCTCGGCCGTGCTCTGCGGCCTGCCCGAGGTGCGCAAGGTGCTGGCCGAGGCCGAGCAGCGCTTCGCCGGGGGCCGCCGCACCGTGTTGTTCGTGGACGAGGTGCATCGCTTCAACAAGACCCAGCAGGACGCCTTCCTGCCGCATATCGAACGCGGCACCATCCTGTTCGTCGGCGCCACCACGGAAAACCCCAGCTTCGAGCTCAATTCGGCGCTGCTGTCGCGCTGCCGCGTGCACGTGCTCGAGGCCGTCTCGCCGGAGGACATCGCCGGGGCGCTGCGCCGGGCCCTGGCCGACGAGGCGCGCGGGCTGGGCGGGCAGGGCATCCGCGTCGACGAAGCCCGGCTGCTGGAGATCGCCACGGCCGCCGACGGCGACGTGCGCCGCGCCCTCACCCTGCTCGAAATCGCCGCGGAGCTGGCGGCGGGCGAGGGCGGCGAGATCACCGAGGCCACGCTCGCCCAGGTGCTGGCCGACCGCACGCGCCGCTTCGACAAGGGCGGCGAGCAGTTCTACGACCAGATCTCGGCCCTGCACAAATGCGTGCGCAGCTCGAACCCGGACGCGGCGCTGTACTGGTTTGCGCGCATGCTCGACGGCGGTTGCGACCCGGCTTACCTCGCGCGGCGCATCACCCGCATGGCGGTCGAGGACATCGGCCTGGCCGATCCGCGCGCCCTGCAGATGGCGATCGAGGCCTGGGAGGCCTACGACCGCCTGGGCAGCCCCGAGGGCGACCTCGCGCTGGCGCAGGTGGTCGTCTACCTGGCCAGCACGGCCAAGTCGAACGCGGCCTACGTCGCCTTCAAGGCCGCCCAGGCCGACGTGGGCGAGGGCGGCACGCTCGACGTGCCGCTGCACCTGCGCAACGCGCCGACCAAGCTGATGAAGTCGCTGGGCTACGGCGGCGGCTACCAGTACGACCATGACGCCGAAGGCGGGATCGCCCTGGACCAGACCGGTTTCCCCGACGCGATCGGCGAAAAGGTCTACTACGAACCCGTGGAGCGCGGCCTGGAGATCAAGCTGCGGGAAAAGCTCGAACGCCTGCGCGCCGCCCGCGCCGAAGCGAGGCGCAAGCGATGAACTGGAGCCTGCTGGCGCTGGTGATGGCGGGCGGCGCGCTGGGCGCCGGCCTGCGGCACCTGGTCGGCGGCTGGCTGCTGCGCCACGCGGGCGACGGCCTGCCCTGGGGCACGCTGGCCGTGAACCTGGGCGGCAGCCTGGCGGCCGGTTTCCTGCTGGCGTGGCTGGAGGGGAGGGGGCCGGGCGCGGTCCATGCGCGCGGCTTCCTGATCGTCGGCGTGCTCGGCGGCCTGACCACGTACTCGGCGCTGATGCTGGAGTGCCTGGCCTTCGCCCGCAGCGACCGGCCACACTGGCTGGCGGCTTACCTCGGCATGACGCTGGCCGGTGGTTTCCTGCTGGTCTGGGCCGGGGCCCGCCTGGGCGACCTGCTGCGCGGCACCTGAGCCCGGCTCAGAAGCGTTCCTCGCCCCCGAGGTAGCGCCACTGGCCGGCCGGCATCTTCGACAGCCCGATGCGGCCCAGGCGCAGTCGCCGCATCGCGGCCGCGCGCAGGCCGACCTCGGCGCACAGGTGGTGCAGCAAGCCGGGCCGCACGCCCTTGATCGCAAAGCGCAGGCGCTGCTCGCTTTGCCAGCTGACCTTGAACGGGGCGACCGGCCAGCCTTCGAAGGTGGTGCCGCCGGACAGGCGGTTCCAGCCGTAGGGCGCGAGATCGCCCTCGACGTCCACGAGCCATTCCTGCTCGAGCCTGGCGCCGTCCTCGGCCAGGCGGCGATGCACGCGGCCGTCCTGGCTGAAGACGACCAGCCCCGAGGCCGCGGCTTCGATCGGCATCGCGGGCCTGAGGTGGTGGAAATGCCGGCGCAGCAGGCGCCAGCCGGAGGCGTCCCCGGGCCAGCGGTTCTCGGGGACCAGCAGGGCGGGGGCCGGGTGCGTCCCCGCGTCCATGTCGAATCCCGCGGGCTTGTGCAACACCAGGGTCGCGGGTTCGGCCGGCTCCGGGCGGGCCCCGGGCAGCAGGGCGACGGTTTCGGTGGTGACCGGGTGCTGCGGCGCCTCGACCACCACGCCATCGACCGTGACCCAGCCCCCCTGCACGTACAGTTCCGCTTCGTTGCGCGAGCACCCGGTGAGCTCGATCACCCGCCGGGCCAGTCGAACCGGATCGGTCATGACTTGCGCGCGGCCTTCTTGAGGTCCTTTTCGGCGCGCTTTTCCTTCGGGGTTTTCTCCGGCTTCTTCTTTTCGTTCTTCTTCTGGTTCAGGCCCTTGGCCATGGCTCGTACTCCTGGGGCGGCCACGCGGGGTGCGCGGTCCGGCGGGGGGAGCATGCGCCGATGGCCCCGGATTAGCCATGAATTTCGTTGCGAATGCGTCTGGCCGGGCGCGATAATACCGCCGCCTGTTTCATTTCCGGAATGATCCCATGCTCGACCCCCAGCTCCTGCGCGGCCAACTCGCCGATACCGCCGCCCGCCTGAAGGCCACGCGCGGCTACGACCTCGACGTCGCCGCGCTCGAACGCCTGGAGTCCGAGCGCAAGCAGATCCAGACCCGCACGCAGGAGCTGCAGAACCTGCGCAACACCCGCTCCAAGGCCATCGGCATGGCCAAGGCCAGGGGCGAGGACGTGGCGCCATTGATGGCCGAGGTCGCCGGCATCGGCGACGAGCTCAAGGCATCCGAGCTGCGGCTCGAGCAGATCCGCGCCGAACTGGACGCCGTCGCGATGGCAGTGCCCAACCTGCCGCACGAGAGCGTGCCGGTGGGCGCCGACGAGACGCAGAACGCCGAGATCCACCGCTGGGGCACGCCGCGCGCCTTCGACTTCGCGGTGAAGGACCACGTCGAGCTCGGCGCCCGCGACGGCTGGCTCGACGGCGACGCCGGCGCCAAGCTCAGTGGCGCGCGCTTCACCGTGCTGCGTGGCCCGCTGGCGCGCCTGCATCGTGCGCTGGCCCAGTTCATGCTCGACCTGCATGCCGGCGAACACGGCTACCACGAAACCAACGTGCCGCTGATCGTCAACGCCGACAGCATGCGCGGCACCGGCCAGCTGCCGAAGTTCGAGGAAGACCTGTTCTCGACCGCGGTGGGCGAATCGAACCGCTACCTGATCCCGACCAGCGAAGTGCCGCTGACCAACCTGGTGCGCGACGAGATCGTCGAGGACGCGGCCCTGCCGATGCGCCTGACCGCGCACTCGATGTGCTTCCGCGCCGAGGCCGGCAGCCACGGCCGCGACACCCGCGGCATGATCCGGCAGCACCAGTTCGAGAAGGTCGAGCTGGTGTCCATCGCCCGGCCCGAGGAATCCGACGCCGAGCACGAGCGCATGACCCGCTGCGCCGAGGTGGTGCTGGAGAAACTCGGCCTGCCGTACCGCCGCATGCTGCTGTGCACCGGCGACATGGGCTTCGCCGCGCGCAAGACCTACGACCTGGAAGTGTGGCTGCCTTCGCAGGGCACCTACCGCGAGATCAGCAGCTGCTCGAACTGCGGTGACTTCCAGGCCCGCCGCATGCAGGCGCGCTGGCGCAATCCGGCCACGGGCAAGCCCGAGCCGCTGCATACGCTCAACGGGTCGGGCGTGGCCGTGGGCCGCGCGCTGATCGCGGTGATGGAAAACTATCAGCAGGCCGACGGCAGCATCACCGTGCCCGAGGTGCTGCGTCCCTACATGGGCGGACAGGAGCGCATCGGATGAACCACCCGGACCTCAACGACCTGCAATTCTTCGCGATGGTGGTCGAACACGGCGGCTTCGCCGCGGCCGAGCGCGCCCTGGGCGTGCCCAAGAGCCGCCTCAGCCGCCGCATCGCCCAGCTCGAGAACGAGCTGGGCGTGCGCCTGCTGCAGCGCTCGACCCGCAAGTTCGCCGTCACCGACGTCGGCCAGAGCGTCTACCGCCACGCCCAGACCATGCTGGCCGAGGCGCAGGCGGCGCGCGAGGCGGTGGACCGGGTCAGCGCCGCGCCGCGCGGCCTGATCAAGGTCAGCTGCCCGGTGTCGATCGCCCAGGAACTGGTCGGCCCGATCCTGCCCGACTTCATGAAGAAGCACCCGCAGGTGCGCGTGCAGATGCACGTGAGCAACCGGCGCGTGGACGTCATCCAGGAAGGTTTCGACGTCGCCCTGCGCGTGCGCAGCCAGCTCACCGACGACGGCGAGATGGTGGCGCGCAGCTTCGGCCAGCTGCGCGAGCTGCTGGTCGCCAGCCCGAAGTACCTCGACCGCACCGGCCGCCCGCAGGTGCCCGCCGACCTGGTCGGCCACACCACGCTGAGCATGAGCGAGGACGACGCCCGCCAGCGCTGGACCTTGCACGGCCCCGAGGGCCAGGTGCAGAAGGTCGAGCTGCAGCCGACCCTGATGGCCCACGATTTCCCGCTGCTGATGGCGGCGGCGCGCGAGGGCCTGGGCGTGGTGCTGCTGCCCGAGCTGACCTGCGCCGAGGCGATCCGCCAGCGCGAGCTCGAGGTGGTGCTGCCGCACTGGAATCTGCCGCAGGGCATTTTCCACGCGATCTACCCCTCGCGCCGTGGCCTGTTGCCGGCGGTGCGCGTATTCATCGATTTCCTGGCCGAGCGCCTGCCGCGCCTGGTCGAGGAGAGCCGCCTCAAGTGCGGCACGCCGGGCGGTCCGCCCTGCGCCTGAGGTCCACGCTACGGAGAGATGGCCGAGTGGTTTAAGGCAGCGGTCTTGAAAACCGCCGAAGGGTCAAACCTTCCGTGGGTTCGAATCCCACTCTCTCCGCCACTTCAGGGCAGCAGCCCCAGGCCGGCCGCCACCAGCGCGTGCGCGAGCACGCAGGCCCAGAGCGAGCCGGTACGCTGCATCAACAGCCCCAGCACCACGTGCAGCAGCGCCAGCCCGGGCCAGGCCTGCGGCGGCGCCTGGGTGACCGCCGCGGCCAGCAGCGCCGGCACGGCCAGGGCCAGGCGTGGCCCGAGGGTCATCGTCGCCAGCGGCAGCGCCCAGCCGCGATAGGCGACTTCGCCGAGGAAGGGCAGCAGCAGCCAGACGAACAATGCGCTGCCCGGGCCCGCCGGAAGCACCTCGGCAATGGGCGAGCGCGGGGGTGGCCACTCCAGCACGCCCAGCATCCCCCGCAGCGCCCAGAGCAGGCCGAGCAGCACGAGCCCGCAGGCCAGGCCCCGGAGCATCGGCGGCGCCCGCCACGCGGCCCAGTCCCAGGTGCGCGGCAGCGCGAGGCGCTCGGCCAGGCCCCAGGGCCAGACCAGCACCGCCAGCATCGGCACGCCGGCCAGCCAGGCGGCTTGCAGCAGGTTGTCGACCAGCGCGCCCGGCGTGCCCAGCGCCGGCACGTCGTTGAAGACGTAGCGGTCGCCGCCGCAGGGCCGGGCGCCCGCGCGCTGGGCGATCGTGCGCAGCTCCCGGGAGGCGATCTGGAGTTCGTGCGGATGCAGGCGGGAGAAGACGAAGGCCTCGGCGCCGGGGCAGGCCGCCGGTGCGGACTCGCCGAAGGCGCGCGCGCCGGCGCGTCGACCGCCCGGCAGCACGCGGTGGGCGCGCACGGCGGCGTCCGCGGCGGCGAGGGCACGAGGCGCGCCCTGCACCCAGACGATGGCGTGGTCGTTGGGATCGGCATCGACCACCATGTGCACGGCCAGCCGGGCCGTGCCCTCGAGCAGCAGGGCCAGCAGCGGCGCGAGCAGCAGCCAGCGGACGCGCCGCCAGGCCCGGGTGCGGAAGGGCCACGCGGGGCGCCGGAACGGCAGCCGGGAGGCCGGTGCGGCGAAGTCCTTGTCGAAGTCCATGGCGCGGGCGGGTGGGGAAGCCGCGCGAGTGTCCCGCATCCGCTTCCGCGGCGCTGTAGGAACTTGACTACAGCGAAGCCGGCGAATGCCGTCTTGCCCGCCGGCCCGGGCATCCACTAGCGTGAAGGCCGACCATGCTGCGCGGGGAGGCGCGATGATCCGGGTCCTGATCGTGGACGACCATGCGCTGGTTCGCACGGGCCTGAGGCTCGTGCTGGCCGGCGAACGAGACATCGAAGTGGTGGGCGAATGCGCCACCGGCGAAGAAGCCTGGCCGGCGCTCAAGCGCCTCAAGCCCGACGTGCTGCTGTGCGACCTGCACCTTCCGGGCATCAGCGGGCTGGACGTGACCGAACGCGTGGCCCGCTCGGGCCTCGACGTGCGGGTGTTGATCGTGTCGATCCAGGAGGACGGCCCGCTGCCGCGCCGCCTGATCGAAGCGGGTGCGGCCGGCTATGTCGGCAAGGGCTGCGATGCCGCCGAGCTGCTGCGCGCCATCCGCGACGTGGCGCGGGGCCGGCGCTACCTGGCCAGCCAGGTCGCGCAGCACCTGGCCTTTTCCGGACTGTCCGGACCGGGCTCGCCTTTCGACAAGCTGTCGCCGCGCGAGCTGGAGGTGGCGAAGATGCTTTGCACCGGCATGCGCATGGAAGAGATCGGCCGCCGGCTCAGCCTCAGCGGCAAGACCGTGGCGACGCACAAATACCGCCTGTTCGAAAAGCTCGGCATCAAGGATGCGATCGCACTGGCGCGCCTGGCCGCCCAGCACGGCGTGTCCGACCCCGCCTACGCACTCTGAGGCACGGAAACGACGAGGGCGCCCGTGGGCGCCCTCGCGTGGATCACCGGCGAAGGGGATCAGGCCGACGGCTTGTCGCCGTCCGCAGGCGGTGCCGCCGGCTCGACCGGGATGAGGCTCGGCTGGACCGGGGCGGCCGGCGTCTCGAAGCGCGGCGCCGCGGCGACGGGTTCCACCGGCGGGACGCCGGCGACGTCGGTCGCGGACTCCGGGCTGTCGACGCCAGGCGCATCGGTGGCCGCCACGGCGACGGGGGCTTCGGGGGCCTCGGGTTCCGCCGCAAGCACAGGAGCTGGCACGACCACCGGAGCCGACACCACGACCGGGGCCGGCGCAGCGACCGGGGCCGGCGCGGCGACCGGAGCGGGCGCCGCTTCCGGAGCCGGCGCGGCCACCGGCGCAGTCGCATCGGCGATCACCGGCTCGACCGGAGCGGGCGTCCCGGCGATCACCCGCGCGGCGTCACTGGCCGGCGACGCCGGCATGTCCGGCACGATCACCGCGGCGACCGCGGACGCGACCACCGCGGTTTCGGCGGCCGCCGGCGCGGGCTTCGGCGCGTCGGCCGCACGGGGCGCCGGACTCGATTCCGTCGGGCCGGGCGGGAGGTCGTCGAAGTCCGATTCGGACGCGCTGACCGGCGCCTGCGCGACCGGGGCCGGCGACGCGCCTTCCGGCTCCTCGTCGTCGGTATCGAAATCGGCCTCCTGGCCTTCACCGAGGCCAGCGGACTCGGCGGCCGTCGCGCCCTCCTGGCGACGACGACGGCGACCGCCACGGCGACCGCGGCGGCGGCGACCGCCCGCTTCCGCGGAGGCACCCTCGGTGCCGCCCGTCTCCGGCGCATCCACGCCTTCCGTGGCCACGGTTACGCCCGCGGCAGCTTCGTCCGGGGACGCCGCCAGGGCGGCGGCCACGACGGCCGCGGCCGGCTCGGCGCCCGCCGTGCCTTGCGCGGCCTGGCGGGCCGCACGTGCCTCGCGGCGCTCCTGCTCGCGCTTCTGGTTCTCCAGGCGCTGCTGCTCGCGGCGCTCGGCTTCCTTCTTCTGCTGCTCCTCGCGGCGCTGCTGGGCCTCGAGCCGCTTGGCCTCGTCCTGCTTGCGCTGCTCGTCGCTGCGCTCGGGGCGCGGCGGCTTGTTGCCGCCCTGGGCCTGGCCGCCCTTGGCCGGGGCCTGCGGGGTCTGGCCGCCGCGGCCACCGCGGTCGCCACGATCACCGCGGTCGCGGCGGTTGCCGCGCTCGCCGCGCTCGTTGCGGTCACCGCGCTCGTTGCGGTCGCGACGGTTGCCGCGATCGGCGCGTTCGCCGCGCGGGGCGTCCGGGGCCGTGCCGGCGACGGCCTCGTCGCCGAGGAACAGCGCCTTGAGGCGGGCCAGGAAACCGCGCTTGGCCGGGGCGGCATTGCTGAACACCGGTGCGGGCGCGACCTCGGCCTCGGCCTCGGGCTCCTCGCGAACCGGGGCGGGCGAGGGCGGGCGCACGGCGGTGACGGCCGGCAGGTCGGGCACGTTGATGTGCGCCTTGGTCAGCGAGTGCACCGCCAGCTTGCGCGGCGTGGTGCGGTGGTAGCTGGGCTTGCTGGTTTCCTCGCCGAGCTCGTTCTCGCGCACGCGGGTGATGTTGAAGTGCGGCGTCTCGAGCTGGTCGTCGGCCACCACCACCACCGGCGCGTCGTGGCGGGTCTCGATCTCGACCAGGGCGCGGCGCTTCTCGTTGAGCAGGTAGTTGGCGATCTCCGGCGGGGCCTGCACCAGCACCTGCCCGGTGTTCTCCTTCATCGCGTGCTCTTCGGCCAGGCGCAGGATGGAGAGCGACAGCGACTCGACGCTGCGCATGCGGCCATGGCCCTCGCAGCGCGGGCAGACGATCTGGCTGGACTCGCCCAGCGAGGGGCGCAGGCGCTGGCGGCTCATCTCCAGCAGGCCGAAGCGCGAGATGCGGCCGATCTGCACGCGCGCGCGGTCCTGCTTGAGCGCGTTCTGCAGGCGCTCCTCGACCAGGCGCTGGTGCTTGCCGGACGACATGTCGATGAAGTCGATCACCACCAGGCCGCCCAGGTCGCGCAGGCGCATCTGCCGGGCCACCTCGTCGGCGGCCTCGAGGTTGGTGTTGAACGCGGTTTCCTCGATGTCGCCGCCCTTGGTGGCGCGCGCCGAGTTGACGTCGATGGCGGTCAGCGCTTCGGTCTGGTCCACGACGATCGAGCCACCGGAGGGCAGGCGGACCTGGCGCTCGTAGGCGTTCTCGATCTGGGATTCGATCTGGTAACGATTGAACAGCGGGGTCGGGTCTTCGTAGAACTTCAGCTTGCGCAGGTTCTGCGGCATCACCGACTGCATGAAGTCGCGCGCCTCGTCGTACATCTCCCGGGTGTCCACCAGGATCTCGCCGATATCGGCGCGCAGGTAGTCACGCAGGGCGCGGATGATCAGGCGCGACTCCTGGTAGATCAGGAAGGGCGCGGGCTTGCTCAGGGCGGCGTCGGTGATCGACTTCCAGACCTGCAGCAGGTAGTCCAGGTCCCACTGCAGCTCGTCCGCCGCGCGGCCGACGCCGGCGGTGCGGATGATCACGCCCATGTCCTCGGGGATGGTCAGGGCGTCCATCGCCTCCTTCAGGGCGGCGCGGTCCTCGCCCTCGACCCGGCGCGAAACGCCGCCGGCGGAGGGCGAGTTCGGCATCAGCACCATGTAGCGGCCGGCCAGCGAGATGAACGTGGTCAGGGCGGCGCCCTTGTTGCCGCGCTC